>Ga0209393_1000119_pt1 | contig 38350 bp, 38 predicted proteins | sample SSWtaG_2_FD_184117 | JGI IMG/M metagenome (GOLD analysis project Ga0209393, IMG submission 184117) | Hot spring microbial communities from Sandy's Spring West, USA to study Microbial Dark Matter (Phase II) - SSWsed_130316 (SPAdes)... | ecosystem: Environmental > Aquatic > Thermal springs > Hot...
CTCGTATCAGCATTAGTTGATATGTTCGAGAGGGCTAGAGCCTTTCAATTCTATAGTAGATCATCTACGGTCTGGAAAGGGAGATTAGAGAGGAGGAGATCAACTTTCAATTCTATAGTAGATCATCGGGCGGGCGGAGGGAATAGCTATTGTTGGTGGTTTGAACCCCCTTTCAATTCTATAGTAGATCATCACATTTATGAGTATATTTAGCGATATGAGCTCGCTGATAATGCTTTCAATTCTATAGTAGATCATCAGAGGAGTGGATCAACATATGGACACAATATATCACAGCCCTTTCAATTCTATAGTAGATCATCGAAATATAGCTCAGCTGAGAAAAATATTGAGAGAGTTGAAGCGCCTTTCAATTCTATAGTAGATCATCAGCGTAGGGGGTATATAAGCATCACGCCCACAAACACACATCTTTCAATTCTATAGTAGATCATCTTGTTATAAATATTGATTAGGTGGGAACCATGGTGTTAATATTCTTTCAATTCTATAGTAGATCATCTCTATATTTACCATCTAGCCTCAGCTCTGCTTTGCACGCTCTTTCAATTCTATAGTAGATCATCAGAGCAATTCAAGCGAGATGGTTAAACAACAACCACATCACGCCTTTCAATTCTATAGTAGATCATCCTCCCAATGTGCGTACCAATAATACTTTGCATATTCCTCCTTTCAATTCTATAGTAGATCATCCGCAAAATTCGCAGCACTAAAACACGCCGGAAAAATATACTACTTTCAATTCTATAGTAGATCATCAGGTATATTTGTTTTAAACACCCCACACCGGTGCATAAACCTTTCAATTCTATAGTAGATCATCACAAAAACAATATTACTGTCTCTCTGTTAATTGAGCAAGACTTTCAATTCTATAGTAGATCATCAAGAACATCGTCAGAAATACCTAGAATTTCCTTAGTTGTGCTTTCAATTCTATAGTAGATCATCAATGAGGGAAAAATACGTGTTGTTGTGGATTTCGAAAAGACTTTCAATTCTATAGTAGATCATCTCAAAGCAGATGACCTAGATGTAAAACTCAAGATTGCCAAGCTTTCAATTCTATAGTAGATCATCGTTTATGAGGGCGTTGTGTGATGGTTAAAAAATATTTCATCTTTCAATTCTATAGTAGATCATCAAATATATATTGTGCAGACCAACCGGTATCATGAACCTGGTGTCTTTCAATTCTATAGTAGATCATCTATTTCCCCGGGCTTCTCCACAGCCTGCCCCGGGGTTTGTACTTTCAATTCTATAGTAGATCATCTGGACTCATCAGGGGTAGACGTTGGTTCTCGGCTGTGGTTCTCTTTCAATTCTATAGTAGATCATCATCCTCAGCATGCTCAGCCTAAAAACACCAGCCCAAGAACCTTTCAATTCTATAGTAGATCATCCGACAAGGACGAATATAGATTGTTCAGATGGCTAAGAGACCACTTTCAATTCTATAGTAGATCATCGTTGTCGTGTCGAGTATCTTCACAAAAACCCTGTCCCTAGCCTTTCAATTCTATAGTAGATCATCGATACGAAGAAAGGTGAGATACATGGCTTTAGTTGGTATTGAGCTTTCAATTCTATAGTAGATCATCTGCCCATCTGGGCACGCTGATATGGAAGAGCCAGGTAGACTTTCAATTCTATAGTAGATCATCCCCTAATCTATTCTCGTACTCTCTCGGACAGCGAGATCAACCCTTTCAATTCTATAGTAGATCATCCATCCTGCGAAATTATGCTCATTGCCATCACCCCTCAGCACTTTCAATTCTATAGTAGATCATCCCCCTGGTTGCATATGCCATCTGGCTGAGGAGGAGATCTTTCAATTCTATAGTAGATCATCCAAGTGCTTGAGCATCTCACAGCTAAGTGGAGATATCTGTCTGCTTTCAATTCTATAGTAGATCATCGAAAAACAACAAGCGGTGGCTGCGACGAGAAGAGATATGCTTTCAATTCTATAGTAGATCATCGAGAGTATCGAGAGGATCAGTCTTCTTATGTTCTGGTCTACTTTCAATTCTATAGTAGATCATCTACTTGTTCACTAATCTCTTGTTGTTCTCCCTCTCTGCATCTTTCAATTCTATAGTAGATCATCTTTGTCTATATTCTCGTTATATGGATGTATATCTATCAAACTTTCAATTCTATAGTAGATCATCAAGGCTATACACAATGATCTACGACTTGTGAAACCAACCTTACTTTCAATTCTATAGTAGATCATCTATCCAGTTCCACAGCCGGTGCAGAAGAAGAGAAGAGCTTTCAATTCTATAGTAGATCATCGCTGTGCCTCCTCTCCACCTCTATAGGTTTGCTAGGAGCCCTTTCAATTCTATAGTAGATCATCTGATAGTGTCTATAGGTAGGTTCTTCTTCGCCTTCGGATTGGCCTTTCAATTCTATAGTAGATCATCTACAGAAAGTTTAACGCCGATATCTATCTGTTTGATACTGCTTTCAATTCTATAGTAGATCATCGTAGAAGAACTGTCCTCGCTTACTGGGATTTTCCCAGTAATATACTCTTTCAATTCTATAGTAGATCATCGGAAAAGGTCTCCACAACCGTTGAGCCCCTGGCAGGCGGGGCTTTCAATTCTATAGTAGATCATCGGTTAAAGCATTATATAACGAGCTAAGATCCTCGGAAGTGCTTTCAATTCTATAGTAGATCATCGAAGACCTGCGTTACCAGATTTTGGTAACGCAGATCATCTTGCTTTCAATTCTATAGTAGATCATCAGTATGCAGTCTATTGCTGGTTCTTCGTGGCCCGCAGCTGCTTTCAATTCTATAGTAGATCATCGGAGGAATTTGCCTATGAAGTTAGCTATTGTTTTTACAGCTTTCAATTCTATAGTAGATCATCTCTTTGTCAGTGCTCTTGATAGCTCTAGCTTCTCTCCCTCTTTCAATTCTATAGTAGATCATCACCTTCATAAAGATGCAATAATCTATGATCGCCTTCTCAACCTTTCAATTCTATAGTAGATCATCAAACACAGAAACACTCACACCAGCAACAATGAGAAGACTAGCCTTTCAATTCTATAGTAGATCATCCCTTCTCTGCCAGATCTTCTGGGTCTGGTCTGCAGATCACACTTTCAATTCTATAGTAGATCATCTTATATCCTACTGGCGACTTAAAAGGTTCACCCCTATAATCTCTTTCAATTCTATAGTAGATCATCTCTTTTCCACTCATTTTCTCACCTTCTCACTTTTTAGTGCGTTCTTTCAATTCTATAGTAGATCATCCAAATGAAAGGATACATAAACGAGGACGGTCTATATTGCCCTTTCAATTCTATAGTAGATCATCTCTATGTCGCTAATGCTATCTATATCACCCAGCATCTCATCTTTCAATTCTATAGTAGATCATCTAGAGGTTACATCGTTGTTGATGCCGACATCAACGATATAACTTTCAATTCTATAGTAGATCATCTTGTTGCTACTGCTATTATGGCGGCTTCTACGAGGTGTGGTCTTTCAATTCTATAGTAGATCATCAGCTTGCTGATCTTAGACAAGAAGCTGGCGACGATGAGGATCTTTCAATTCTATAGTAGATCATCTCTGAGCTTGATCTTGTGAGGGATCTTGTCAAGAAGTTCTTTCTTTCAATTCTATAGTAGATCATCTGACGTGACGCACCTCACCATATATATCTCGATCAGCTCGACTTTCAATTCTATAGTAGATCATCCATGCAGCTCCATCCATCATAGCTGCTGATGAGGAGGGTGTGCTTTCAATTCTATAGTAGATCATCTCTCGTCGGGGGAGACATCGAATAGCCTGGTTATGCTAGCCTTTCAATTCTATAGTAGATCATCGAAGTTCTGCAGAACATCAAGCAGCAACGCGTCAGCGCTCTTTCAATTCTATAGTAGATCATCCCCACTGCGATTAGGTTTGCTATTGCTACTCTCATTGTTCTTTCAATTCTATAGTAGATCATCCGCATTGGGGTTTGATGTCCTACTGAGATATAAATAGTTTCTTTCAATTCTATAGTAGATCATCCCTGGGGGGGTGAGCGGTGTTTAAGAAAATAATATATGCGACTTTCAATTCTATAGTAGATCATCGGCTCTAAGAAGTGGAAAGTGGATAGATGATGGTATCGCTAGGCTTTCAATTCTATAGTAGATCATCGTTTAGCTTTCCTATGACGTCTCCTCGAAAAATATTTAGACTTTCAATTCTATAGTAGATCATCAGAAAATATATGGAGACAATCTAGAGCACACCCATATCCCTCCTTTCAATTCTATAGTAGATCATCATCAGGGATGCCGTGGCAGGGCTGAGAGACGCCGACCTTGCTTTCAATTCTATAGTAGATCATCTAGACCCTTTGTAGCTCTGCACATCGGAATTATTGGCAAACCCTTTCAATTCTATAGTAGATCATCCTGAGGGCACACAGCGATAGATTCATTCTATTGATTTTCTCTTTCAATTCTATAGTAGATCATCCCAGGCCTTTGCTTGTCATGTATTCGATCGCCTTTTTGAATCTATCTTTCAATTCTATAGTAGATCATCAGGGCGTAGAGGATGAGGAAGAGGAGGTGGACGGCGATGAATACTTTCAATTCTATAGTAGATCATCCCAGTAGCTAAGAATATTTTGGAGTGCACCGCCTACGCTAAATCTTTCAATTCTATAGTAGATCATCCCGGGGACGTCTATTTGTGATGTTGGTGCGTCCCAATATCTTTCAATTCTATAGTAGATCATCGGAAGCATGTGGCCCACCAACACCCTACCCTCGATCATCTGGTCTTTCAATTCTATAGTAGATCATCTATAGCGACTCCGTGATCAGGGCTATCAGGGAGAGGGCTGAGCTTTCAATTCTATAGTAGATCATCCGATCTATTTGTTATTGTTCAGTTCTATAGTAGATCTGTTTTGTCTGTTAATATTTATGTTATGGGGGTATTTAAGCGTGGATCTGGTTTTTGATCTATGGTTTTGATGAGCGCAATGCTTATTAGCTTCAAAATTTTTTGATCTAGATCATCCTGAGATCTTTTGGGATGATCTTTTGAGATCTTTTTTCTGCTAGATCTGTTTTTGATTCTTGATCATATGATCTTTTCGATCTTCTTGGATCTTTTTCTCTATTCTTTCCCGGTTGATTCCGGGATGATCTTTGTTTTTGTTTTTGCTGTTTTTGATATTATGATCCCTAGTTTTGTTGGGTATATGTTGTTTGTTTTTCCTCTTGTTATTACTAGGTTTATTTTTTTGAGTTCTGTTATGTGGTTTGCTATTGTTTTTTCGCTCTTTCCTAGGCTTTTTGCTAGCTGGGCTGGTGTTATTCCTGCGTTTATTACTATTGTTTCTAGTATTTTTCTCTTTTCTTCTGGTATTTCTTTTGTTATTGCTTCTATGTGTGTTGATTCTATTTTTATTTCTGCTCTTTGTTCTCCCTCTGTTGCTATGTATGCTCTGAATCTTTTTTTCGATGCTATTAGTGCTGTGTATATTGCTATTACCAGGATTCTCATTCCTCCTGTTAGGTCGGCTATTATTGGTTCTTCTAGTGTTTGTATTGTGTCTAGTGCTGATGATATTATGTCCTCTGCCTCTCCTATTGAGAGTTCTACTAGCTCTGGTGATGATAGCCCAATTCTTGTGCAGTATGCTAGTAGGTTTTGGTATGCTGTTTTTGTCACCCCTGTTATGGGTTTTGCTGTGAATACTACTATTCTGCTTCCATGTTGCGCTTTCTCGCTGAGTAGTCTCCTTAGTATGAAGTCCTCGTGGAATCCTAGTGTGAATATATAGCTGGCCATGCTCCCCTCATGTTCTTGGTTTGGGGGTAAAATATCCTAGGATCTTCTGGGTGTTATGTTGAATCCATTGAGGATCTTCTCTCTTTTCCCTAATTTTTCCTAGAGATCTTCCTGGGATCTTCTGGGAGTCTCGGGGATGGTATTATGTTAATAGCTAAAAAGGAAGGGGCTATCCAGGGAATGGTGGTATTATAATGCTCACAAGGCTCGAAATAGTTAGAGGTTTGAGAAAACTACACCACATAAGATCTAGAGACCCTGTGCCAGAAGAGCTGAGGGGGTGGAGCTACCACACACCCCCTATAAAGCCCAGAGCATATCTAGGCCTAGGCGTTGGAGAGGTAGCCTATAGATACTGCGAAACCAGGAGAGACCTCTACCTAAGAAGGGTGGTGGGGGCTAGGGGAGACAGCTCCAAGCCCCCACTAGCTAACGGGGCATCTATACACAGGATATTCTCAGAAGCCTCCAGGGCTGTGAGGGCCCTAGCCCTTCTAGGAAGGGACGGGCCGGAGATCTATGAGGAGCTATCTAAGAAAGCAGGCGATGTTGCTTCGAAGACATGCCCAGAGGAATCTAAGTCGCAGTGTGAAAAGCTATATAGATACCTAGCACTTATGTGGAGCGCAGAGGTATCGAAAGCAAGGATCTCCTTCGGCTCTCAAGACGCTGCAGGGCTAATACCATGGATCTCAGAGCTAAGGGTAGACGGAACACTGGTGGGGCTCTCAGACAGGCTCATAATAGACGCACTGGCAGAGCCATCCATAGTAATAGAGATCAAGACCGGGCAGAGGAGAAACTTCCACAGGCTAGCCATAGCTGGATACGCACTAGCAATAGAATCAAGCCTAGAGATACCAGTAGACTACGGAGCACTGATCTATATAAACATAAGCGGAGAGATAGATATAAGCATAGAGACACACTACATATCACCAGACCTAAGAAAAGAATTCATAGACTCAAGAGACGAGGCAATAGACATGATACTAAGCGGAAGAGACCCAGGGATAGCGAGGAACTGCCCAGAAGCATGCCCCTTCCTAGAGATATGCGGGGTGAGGAGATGAGAGCAATAATAATATCAGAATACGGCATCAAAATATCAGCGAAGAAGGGGAGCCTTGTGATCTCGAACAAGGATAAGAAGACAAGAATAAGCCCTGCAGATATAGACCAGATCCTAATAGCATCTGGAGGAGCATCTATAACCTCGAAAGCCATAAGACTAGCTATGAGGCATGGAATAGACATAGTATTCCTAGACTCCAGGGGAGAGCCATGGGCAAGGATATATACACCAACACCAACAGCAACAACAACTACCAGGAGAGCCCAGTACGAAGCAATATACACAGGAAGATCTAGCGAGATAGCATTAGCAATAACAGAAGCAAAGCTCAGAAACCAGGCAGGCCTCTTAAAAAGCCTAAGAAGAAAAGGCTATATCACAGAAGCATACCACAGAGAGATAGAGGCACTAATAAGCAGCCTAAACCCCAGCAACATATTGAAGATAGAGGCAGAAGCAGCACACATATACTGGCAATCAATAGCAGAGGCAATCCCTAGAGAGATAAACTTTCAAGGCAGAAACCACGACTCCCCAGACCCATTAAACATGGCCCTAAACTATGGATACGCAATACTATATAGCGAATGCTGGAAAGCCCTGGCAATAGCAGGGCTAGACCCATACGCAGGGTATATACACAAAGACAGATCAGGGAAGGAGAGCCTCGTATACGACCTCTCAGAAATGTTCAAACCATCAGCGGTAGATAAAACACTCATAGAGATCTTCAGAAAAGGGTTTAAACCAAAGATCGTGGAGGGCTTCATAGATAGAAGAGACAGAGCAGAGCTAGCCAAAGCATTGATCGAGGGGCTCGATAGAATAGTAAGAGAGGAAGGGGATCACAACCCGAAAAAGCTATCCCAGGCAATCAGAGCATCAGCAATGAGACTCGCATCCTCGCTGAGAACCGGGGCGAGATATAGGGGGTTCGTAGAGGTATGGTAAGGGTTCTCGTGATATACGATATAGGGGATAACCAGGATAGGCAGAGGCTAGCAGACGATCTATTCAGGCTGGGCCTCACAAGGATACAGAGAAGCGCATTCGCAGGAGAAATAGATCCCCAGAGGCTAAAGGATCTACAGAGATTAGCGGGGAAATATGTGAAAAAAGAAGATGACATAATCCACATATTCACCCTAGGCCTCAGAGACTGGGAAAAAAGGATCATCATAGGGAGGGAATGGGGCCTTGGCACAAAACCCATATCGATACTATAGCATCTCGCCATCAATGCTAAAGCAAATGGAATACTGCCCAGCAATACCATGGCTAATAACAAAAACAGGATGGCTAGAACCGCCAACAAACAGCATGAAGATAGCCAGAGAAGAGGCAGACGCAAACTACAAAGAAGAAATAGCAGAGAAGCTAGGCCTCCCAAAACCATGGAGAATAGAAGCCTGCCTAAAAGACCCCGAGACAGGGCTAGCAGGATGCATAGACCTCATAGCCGGGAGCAAGAGACTAACAATAGCAGAGATCAAACTATATAGAAGACCTAGGAAAAACCACATAAGAACACAGCTATTAGCATATGCATACCTAGCAAACAAAGCAATAGCCCCAGTAGAAAGAGCAATATTAGTAGAAAACAGCGAGATAGCCTTGGACATACCAATCACAAGAGAACATCTAGACAGCATTAGAAAAAAACTGGAGAAGCTAAAAACCATAATAGACCTAGAAGAACCCCCAACAACAAATCCATCAGATAAGCAGTGCATATCATGCCAATATAGAAAAATATGCCCACTCTCAGTTATATAGAGCCTTTAGACGATATAGTTAAAAAGATCACCAGCGATCGTTTGAAACCTCGTGACGTTATGTGTTCTTTAGAGAATTACCCATATAGGTTTAGCGAGGATATACATAATATATTGAAGAGCATATTTAGCCAAAGAGACCTACATGCCTCGACTATGAATTTTGCCAGCAGCTATGGGGAAAAGATTCTCAGTTCGTTAGGAGTTGGAAAAAGAGGTGAAACTATCTTCGGGAGACACCCCCTTATCATTAGAAATATTAGGAATAGCGGATCCGTTAAAGACAACAAGCCTGTTTATATAATTACCATGACAGAGCAGACAGGTCCCCCTCTACCTGAGGATATTAGCTCAGAGTGGAGATAGCAGACCCAGTTACATATGTCCTAAAAGGATGATCCTGATATACACGCCTCAAACATATATCAATTATATTTATACACTCCACATACTATTGTCAAATACCTCAGAAAGAAAAATCGGTATGGTAAAGATACTGGAGAAACGTGAAAACTTTAAAGATCGATTCTGCAGAGATCAAGGAAACGAGATCGTAATATACCTGCTGGTCGTTCCCTCAACAGAGGGAGAAATAGTTAAGATGCTTGTCAGAGGGATAAGAAAAAAGATTAAGGAGTGCATCAGCGATAATAGATATACCCAGGTGATCGGTTTTCTCCATGGTATATCCATGGTCTCTGTGCCTCTTTATATAGAACTAAATAGGCTTAAAAAGTAAATAATGAAAACGTAGGGTTTATCCTGATTTAAGCCATAACGGTATTTAGATCTATTTCTAGAGATTGGATAAGGATCTCCCTATGTTCGTGAGCAAGTAGTATGTGTGTCTTCCTTCTCTCTGCTGATCGATGACACCTATGCTTCTTAGTGATGAGAGGTGTTTGAAGAGCGTTGCCCTCGGGATCCCTGTCTCTCTTATGATATCTCTGTATGTTGCTCTTCCCAGCTTCTTTATTGCATTCACTATTTTTTCTTCATCGCTACTTAATGGGCCTGCCACAACTACCCTTGGATCTATTAATATTCTCCCCTGTAGATTTTCTAGCTCAATCTCTATCTCTCCTCTGGCTCTGCTTATTATGAAGGCTATGAACGTGACTATTGTTAATGCCCTCATGCCCCCGCTCAGGTTTACTATGTATTCATTATTGGGGGTAAAGATGCTCTTTAGCTTTGCTATAGCTTCATATGGATCTGTGACATCTATTATTATGAAATTAGATATAAGCTTTTTCCCGCTATCTACAACGTACTTTTCGATAAAGCTCTTTATATTGCTAATAGCCTGTGAAGCTCTCTGCTCAACCGGAGTAGAGAGGATCCCGATGAAGTGATCTATACTTTCTAGATATCTGATCAGAGCTCTAACAACGAACTTCTCATCGAATCCAATTGTTGCGACAAGGACCCTGGCCACCTAGTCATCCCCAACACTTAAGGTTCTAGAGGCTTCTATAAAAGCCCCCCTTCTCCTGAGATATTCTTTAACATCTCTATCGAGATCATCTTCAGAGATCCTGCCACATGATCTGTTTACAGACGCTGCATATCTATCTAAGATCGATATAACCCCTGTGATCATTACAGCAACTCTATATACTAAGTAGTATAGCTCATTTCTAACCTTTGATCTATCCCCTCCTCTAAGTAACTCCATCTTGCTAATAACATTAGGTAGTGCGCGTATATACCCAGATATATTGGAGATCCACATAGGGTTATCTATATATTGCGCGAGATCTGGGCAATCTATTTTGAAGGAGATCTTGGCACATTCAGCCATATTTTCTGAATCTTTATCCCAATAGAGCTTACTCTTAGAAGCTGTATCGAGTATATCCTTAATAGATCTCATGGAATGGTGGTGGAGAAGAATAGCCATGATATGGGGGAGAGCCGAGATAAGACCGAAATTCTTATCTATAAAAATAGAGAATGCATATAGAGAGGCAGCAGAGATTATCTCGTGGTAAGGGGCTGTACACTTCTCTCTAAGGCTCTCCTGGTTCTTCTCAGTACATTTACCTAGGTCGTGGAATGCTATAACAAGCTCTACAGGGTCGCATCCAATGAGTAGCTTTGAGTTCTCCACGATTCTCCCATTGATCGAAAGAGCGGCCTTGACATGTTCTATATATATCTCATATGCTTTTCTAATAGATGTTTTGACACCCTTATCTAAAGATCTATATTTTTTAAGCATAGATGTGATATGATCCTCCATAGACTCGCAGCACTCATCCCTATACTCCCTGTTACATCCAGCGATATAGGATCCTCTACAGGTCTTTGAGACCGATCCCATGGACACCCCCATCATAGAGAGTCGATGGGATCGCAATACCGGGATATTTAATGGGAAATGATAGAGGATCTTTCGCAAGCTCTTTCCTAAGTCTGTTCAAAACCTCTAAGTCTATGTGCTCTTTATATCCAGATCTCTTGAGAAGATATATTGCAAATTTCTTACTAATAGCTTTTTCAGCATAGGAGAGCATATGATTGCATGGGATAGGTACCGATCTAGACTCGAAGTCCTTATCCCCAGGTGATCCACACTTCTCATCTTCACAAATATATAGAGAGCATATATTCTCATCCCTGAAGCCCGCAACGATCTTTAAGAACTCATAGACCTTCATAGAATCAATTAACGGGTTTGTAAGGGCCTCAAAAAAACTCTGCGATCCCGGAGAGGGTTTTCTCCAACTGTTCGATGCCCATACAGAGTCTATGATATCCATATATCCTGTGAAGCTCCTATCCATGGATTTCGGGAGGTGCCAGTTAATTCTCTTATTATTTATTATAGCTTTTAGAACATTCATGGTGGCGGTTATAAGGTCTGGAGTATATACTCCCGATCCTTTTTCGAGATCTTCGTTGGATACTAGGATAGCCCATTTTCCCTCATTGAGCCCCACACCCCTGGCAAGCCTACCCATCCTCTGGATCAAGCTGCTTGGTGGTGAGATTTGAGAGATCATAGCATCAAAACTTATGTCAACACCCACCTCTAGAACCTGGGTGCTCACCAGCAGCACACCCTTATTGCTCTCTAAAGCTTTAAGCTTTTCTATTCTATCCTTTGGAGTAAACCTGCTATGGATCAGAACCACGTTCCCCCTATTCCTAAGTCTCGAGTATATACACTTGGCAACCTCAACTGTGTTTACAACAATAGAGACCCTACCTTCGCTCTCCATAATATTTAGAAGCTCTCTAACTAGTCCACCCAGGGGTTCTTCATCGATGCTGCATAGATCCCTCACTTCGATCAGGGGGTTTCCTGTTAGTGGCTTAAACACCTTACTAGATTCTATCTCGTAAAAGTCATCAACCCCTTGTGATATATAGTTCTCATAATCCACCAAATCTATAGAGCTATTTCCAACAAGCTCTGTTATATTCTTGAGTAAATAGCTCGAGAGGGTTGCTGTTGAAACTATCGTTGGTATTTTAAAGCTAGCTAGCGCCCTTATAGATTCAACTACAGCATTTGCCATATTGGTTTCCTCTTCGATCGCCATATGGACCTCGTCCAAAAAGTTGACAGCCGAGAATATCAATGATCTTGGAACCTCATAGTGGCCATAGCCGCCATCATAGATCTTTATAATCTCATCCGTTGGGAGCTTATAGAAGTTATATAGATATGTATCGAAAGTAGTAATAGTGTAGGGAGCCATAAGACCGTAGGTCTCGTGAGCAAAGCCATGCTGCCTAGCAACTAACTCTGTGGATGTCTCGTCACCGACTAGCTTGGCTAGTGATCCCCTCACCCTCCTATTAAGATCATCAATCAAGCTCCTCGTAGGGGCGACATGGATCACGGAAGACGCATGCGGAAAATCACCCTTAAGAATAGCCAGTAAAAGTGTTATAGGGACAGCTGTCTTCCCAATTCCAGGGGGTGCTCTTAGAATAACCGCCTTCCCCGATTCAAATGCCTGTTCAACACGATCTAGGGAGTATGCGATAAAACCCCTAACTCCTCGAGAGCTGTAAAGATCCTTCTTAACTGTCATCACATATATATCACTCAATCTCATAGAAGATCACTGAACAGCAAGGCCAGCTAACACCTCGACAAGCCTCTTAAAGCAACGAATACTGATTATCTGTCTCCCTTCCCTCTCCTCTTGATCTCTTACAGCCCTTGCTATATAGTATGAGGCCTCTGAAGGATCTTTAGATCCTATTAGGGCCTCGTAGAGCATTGTAACAGCGTTGAGGATCTTCGGCTCCTCCGCGCCCAAGCCCCTTCTAATAACCTCCCTCACCTGCTGAAGACAATTACAGTCTCGATTACCCTGATCACATAGATCAGCTAATCTAGCAATCTCACCCCCAATCGTTAGATCCTCCCTGGAGACTTCCGTGAATGTTCTCCCAGCTATTGCGATCCTATGGATTCTTAGCCCAACACCTCTGACCCACCTGTTATCACATTCATCTGCTAGTAGTTTCTCAAACAGCTCTAAACCCTCTGGGATATCCGAGAGAATGTCTCTCCTTCTGTCGGGATCTTCTAGTAGTATTGCTGTTGCATATATATATAACATATAAGGTATAGAGGGGTTTGTTGGAACATTATATAGAGTGCTAGCCATGTTTATCGCAAGCCAGGAGCCTTGAGAGCATCGATCATATATCTCGGGGATTGTTGACAAAACCACGCCATCGCTCGCCCTCATCCCCATATAGGCTACCGTGAAGCCCGCTAGGAGGAGGGATGCCCAGCTATCATCCATCCTAACATTTATCTTCAGTTGATATGGCATATTATATGAGAGACCCGTCTCATAGAGCTCTACTTTGAAAAGCTGAAACATGGATAGCTCGCCCCGGCCAAGCTGGATCGAGTTTCCCCCAACTTTAACCGGTAAAATACCCCCCTTACCTAGGAGCTGCGGGATTTTTCTTATGAAGAGCTCTGCAGCATCTCCATACGTCTTAATCCTATCTAACTCGTTCGGAGGGATTATTCTCTTAAGGGTTCCCTTGTCATTTACATGTAGATAGGGCCACCTGATATTTTTACCCTTATTCTTTACTCTATATATGTAGTGGATTTCGTTAGAAAATCTGCTGAAGGCAGCTTGTAAGCTCCCATGCGAGATCACAGCAGTATTGCCTTTTATAGATATAGAGGCTCCCCCAAACACTCTAACCATATTGATAGCTGTAATAGCCAGATCTCTGATGAGGGTTCCCGTAGGTGGAAGCTCTATAATTAGCTGCTCATCGCTCAACTATAACCACCTCTCCACCCCCTCTACAGATTATCGCCCTCCTAGGATCTATTTTAACTCGAACCTCCACAGGCTTCATCAGAGACCTCGAATATGGGTACACCCTTCTTCTAAGGCTGCTTCCATCATAGCTTCCAATCGAAGCCTTTCTATAGTCGACTACATCCTCAACTAATATGTCACCGGATAGCCCATCAAGTACTAAGTCTTCCCAGAATGAATATAGTGTAGACGCTTCACCCTCTGAAACGCATGATAGAGATTCATACTCAACATCCTCCACAGATACAAGCCCGTAGGATCCACCAATCCTTATTATAGAATGTGCGGAGGATGCAATAACCCTTGCATGATCTTTCTCTCTCGCGATATACATAACCTCGAGATCTGGATACCCCCTTAATACCCCTTTATATGCTTTGCCCACTGCCACAGCATCATATTTTGTTTCTCTAGCCCTATACCGCCACCAGATTTTAGATATATCAGCATATTGTGCTATGGGAGCGTTTATTTTCTCGTGTAACGAGTAGATAAGCTTTCTAATTCTCTCTGCAGAGCTATGGTTCCCCTCCTCCTCGGGGATCCTGTTAAGTCTGGCATATCCATATGAGAGAGCTCCTATAAGTGTTGTTGGTGGGGGAACAATATATGATTCTCTCGACTTGCTCGAGAAAAGCTTCCTGATCGCAAAGCCCCACGAGAGTCTCATAGTCACCTTGACATAGTACAAGATCTCAGCTCCTTTTCACTCTTTCAATTCTGTAGTAGATCATCTAGGTTTGGATTCCCGAGAATCTGAGGGCGCTGTCGATCACTTGCTCGAAGAAGTCCTCTGGGGTTGATGCTCTCTTGGTCTTGTTATCCTTGGGCTTCCCCCCATAGGCTATCACCTCATAGCTAGCGCTAATCCCTAGCTTGCTTAGAGATGATGCTAGCTTGGCTGCTTTTGACTCGGTATCCTCTATATAGCTTGGAATCTGAGCTGGCGATGCGTTGGTAGCGATCGGCTTTGTCAGAATAGCTACCCCGGAGACGATTCTCTTAACAGGTGTGAATCTACTTAGCCTGGCTCCGAAGCCAAAGCCTAGGAAGAGGCCTTGGAGGGCTGCTAGGGCAACCCTGATCCTGTTAGCCCTTTCTCTGGGATCTACGGCGTCTTCAACCTTTACCAGAGATGTTCTGCCAATCCCCTCTAGGTCGAGGGATACTGTGATCCCATAGAGGGCTGAGGCTATCTCGACATAGTAGATCATCTGGGCTGCTCTCTGCCCACCAGTCCCCGTCTCTGCGGGCATGTGTCTTGCGTGGAACTGAGCCTCGATTGCCATAGCCTCGATCGAGTCATAGGTTGGGAGCATATATCCAGTATAGAATCTAGATGTCCTCTTAACAGGTAAGGCCTCCTCGGCATATAGAAATCCCGCTATGTCAGCCACTATAGATTCCCTGATGGCTGTTTTCTCAAACTCGTGCTTGGCAGCAACCACATCCTTAGGCTTTGACTGGACGATCTTCAAGAGGGTTGGAGTTATATGATTATTATCCATAAACTTGGCGAACTCATACCTAAGATCCCACTGGGTGAGGGGAGGGTTAGACCTATAGATCGCCTTAGTAGCATCAACAATGTTTCTTTGATAAGCATTAGCTATAGATTCACCGCTAACTGCAGGGACATAGACAAGCTTGTATCCACTATCACTGGGAACCACCATCGGAGCTCTTCTATGCTTAGTCAGATTACCCACAGTCTCTACAGCGTTGAAGGCCTCTGCATTAACCTCAACTCTGAGGCTTATAGATAGGCTAGCCAGCCTGCTTCACCTCCTCACCAGCCTCTCTGGCGCTCCACGAATATGCAATAGCTAGAGATGCCACGATCTTGGCAACGCTTAGATCTTTCTCCGCAAGCTTTAGAAAGATCTCGACATCGTTAGCAGTGGGCATAAAGATCCTGTGCTCGCTGCCCTCAGCCTCTCTATCTCTCTCGCTCTTAAGACTTCTGAGGGCCTCCGAGATTACATGCCTGAGAGTTGCCTGTGAGAAGGAGTTTGCAATCCTATCTATATATCCATAGGCCCTCTCCCTAGCAAAGTATGAGAGGGCTCTAGCAATATTTATTATAGCCCTCCTCTCCTCATCGCTTAGAGAGCTTATTCTCAGATCCTGCATGTAACCACCAACTATCATGGTGCACAGAGATATATAAATATTAATTCTCTCAGGTATTATACTTAGTCTATATCAATATATACCAAACTATGGACGTGATCTATACAAACCCTATTGTAATAGCTGAGGTTGTCTCCATATCGATATAGACTGCAAGCCTATAATTACAAAGCAAAAAATATTATTCCTCACAATTATCTCTATATGGTTAATACCCTATGAAAATTGTGAATCCATTTAAAGATATAGATAGGCTTGTGGAGATATTAGTTAAAGCGGAAAGAGAGCTGATATACCTTGGGCTGGAGTCCCAGATAGATAGTTTGGAGGAGCCAGCGGGGTCTATCGAGATCGCAGAGGGATTCGGAACAGGATCAAAACTCCTGGAATATATCGTAGAAGATATCGATAGGCCTCCCTACCAGGGGTTTCTGGATAGCTCTTCGAGGTCTATCGCTTACCCTGGTATTCGGATCTTTATCGGCGCCTGCTATGCCAAGGATCTAGATCGGCATATTATGACACCTCCAGGACTTGGAGTACTCTATCTAGCTGTCCAAATGGGTAGAAAGGCCATTGAATCTCATAGAGATCTTTTAAAGGAAATAGCATATGTTGAGAGCCCATCAGACTCGCCATATGATGAGAGATACAAATCTGATAATATCCACGATGAGCTCAGGCTGAGGCTTGAGAATGCCGTTCTAAACACCATGAGATCCGGTAAAATATTGATCGACGGGCCTATCTATCCTGTTCAAGTAGCCTTTTCAAAGATCTTTGGGTGGGAATATAGGGAAGCATTTGAGAAGCTATATAGGGAGAGAGAGCCTCACATACTGAGACTTATAGGTATTGTAAAGAGATTAGACCAGACCTTCAAGCTCCTAAGGATCCCCGAGATCCGGGAGGAATTTGCAAGGGTTGCGGGGAGAAATATCAGGGCTCCAGACCCAATTGTAATATCCCGGCTCGCTGGGGATAAGAGGATCCATGTGATGGGCATCATTAGAGAGAGCTTCCAAGGCCTTGAAGCTAGATATATGATCTATGTATATGTGAGAACACCAGCTGGGCCGAGAGTATTTAGGATTGAATCCCTCAACAGAGAGGAGCTATTGAAGGCAACAGCCTATATACTTAGGAGCCTCTCAATCTCTGGATTGCCAGTGGATATAGAGGTAGCTGATAGGATCTCCAAGAAGCTCTCAGCATCGTTATATCTTGCCCTCTACCTCTACGGAGCACCCAGGCTAGGGCTTAGCCACGATGAGAGTGTAAAGATAGCCCAGGTTTTGGGGGAGCTTCGACAATGATGCTGGACGAGCCTTCCTCACATATGCTTGAGGAGTTCTTGAGAGAGGCAGATGGGAAGGCTTTAGAGGTCGGCGAGTCTATAGTGGGCCACGTGTCAAGGGCGGTTCCTATAGAGCTTTCATCCGAGTCAAAAACTATATCTATACATATACCGTTTAATGAGTATATGAGGAGCAACAGATCGATAAAGCTTGGGAGCCATCTAGGGATAGCAGTACCGATACAGAGGGTATATATGTTGGCAAAGATCATTGGGATAGAGAGGGCCGACATATTATCAATGGCAGGCCTGCAGGATATAGCGGGGCATAGAGATCCAGGAGGTTTCGCAACACCGATAGTGGTGAGAATAGAACCCATATGCGAGAGAAGCTTCGATGGGGGTGATATATTGCCACCGATATCGCCTATAGAACCACAATCCCCAGTATTCACACCAAAGCCCCAATTCCTCAGAGAGATGCTTGGCATACCAACTGAGGGAATAGCTATAGGAGTGCTCTTCGAGGCTGGAAGGGCTAGAAGAGATATAGATGTAGTGCTCAATGAGAAGATCATAAGGCACCATATTCTAGTAATAGGAACCACAGGCAGTGGAAAGACAACCCTTCTCACAAGGATCTTTATAGATGAAGCGTTCCAATCCATGGCGCTGGATATACAGGGGGACTATGTTAGGACAATGATATCTAGTGGGATCCAAGACGGATACATCCTAGTCCCAATTGTAAAAGGCCTATTAGAGGAGGTATGTGGAGATCCATGCAGAGACAAAGATAAATTAATTGTGGAAAAGCTACCTGAGATCTATGCTAAGAGGAGAGGCCTGCCAGAGCCGCTTGTGATAGGAGCGGAAAATGTTGATGGGCATGCAGGAATAAGGATCAGCTTCGGCAGGGTCGAAGCCGTTATAGTGCCATTCGCCTTCAGATTTCTCGACATCTATAGGGATATCCATAGGATTCTCCCGATAATGTCTCCACAGGCATCGCTGTTCTTTGGAAAGCTAGCTATGAAATGCATTACAAGAGTCAACAGTCTCGAGGGCTTTGTTGAGTGCGTCGAAGAAAAAGGCATTAAGGAAAAGATCCATAGTGGAACGATTGGAAATATTGTGAGAACCATCAAAGCCGTCTATGATTCAGGTGTTGTAGGGGTAGCCTTAGCTGGAAGAGAAGTGGGTGAGCCAGCTTATGAGAGCCTATTCGCCAGGGCCTCGAAAATCGCTCTAGATCTTGGCTTTGCCATAGATTACTCCCCAAGGATCGGATCTACGATGGTCGCATATAGGATCCTCTCAAAGCTATTTGAATACAAAGATAAAGAATATAAAGCAGGGAGGATAGGAAAACCTATTTTAGTGGTCATCGACGAGGCCCACGAGTTCTTCCCACAGAGCGGGAGAGAGGGGTTCGAGAAAGAGGGATTGGAGGAGATGATAAACAAGATCATGAGGCTGGGAAGGGTCAGAGGATTGGGATGCGTAATGGCAACCCACAGACCCCAAGACCTCAACGACCTTGTGATAGAGCTGGCAAATACTAAGATAGCCTTTAGAAGCGATGAGGAAACCCTTAGAAGAGTTGGGATGGAGAAGAACGCAAAGATCCTCGAAACAGCTCCAGAGGGGCTGGGCATCATAAAGACACACGCTTATAGGGTCTCCGAGATCATGTTCAGAACATATCTACAACACATCCTCAGCTATAAGGGCGCTGAACATGGCTAAAAGCGCTGGCACTGGCATAGGTTTCACTCCTAGATTTTGTAAGAAGTGCGGTAGTCTCATGTATCTAAGGCCTTATGGTGCTATATGTTTTAGATGCGGTTATGAGGAGCCCGTAGATTTTAGCCATACACAAGTAGATCTAAGCGTTAAGGGCAACACATATAGATCACCTAGTGGTGATCAAGATTTCAAACAATGCATATCTGGCGATATACTGGATGCGTTGGGGCTAGAGCATCTAGTGTATCAAGAGGAACCTGTGGTTGTGAGGAAGAGCGGGGTTAAATTTAAAGATCTATTGCTCACACTCTGCGATAAAAGACCTGATCACAGTCTATGTGACCTTGAGATGTATGAGCACCAGAAGTATGCGGTAGAAGCGCTACTTGGTGGGAGAAGTATAGTTGTTACGGCATCGACTGGAGCAGGCAAAACAGAGATCTGGGTATCCTATGCATTATCAAAACAGTTAATTGATAAGAATTTCAGATTATTGGCCATATATCCCACAAAAGCCTTGGCATCGGATCAGATTGAAAGGATCTCGAATTATTACATCAAGGCAGGCTTCGAAGTTACTACAGACCAAGACTATGGTGTAAAAACCTATTATGGGGATGTCCTGAAATATGATGGTGATGTGTCACAGCATATAAAAGGTTTTGAAGCCAGCAGAGCCCTAGTAATATTGACAAACCCAGAAATATTGCTTGATATTCTGGAGAAGAAATCGCGCCACAAGTTATGGAGATTCGTTACTAATGTTAAAATGATTGTTATAGATGAGCTAGATTACTATGGCAGCAAAGGAGCGACACTGCTTCTTCACCTAATAAGAAGACTGGTTGAAATGCTAGAAATGCTAAGCACCAAACCGCAGGTGGTGATCCTGGGTGCTACTATAAGGAATGTTGAGGCTATCAAAAACTTTCTTCCAATGATAGATCTTGAGGTGATAGGTGGGCAGGCCCCTAAACCGGCTAATTACCTCTATATAGTACTGGGTAAGAAGGACACTGTGAAGAACCTATATGGCAAATTACCTGGGTCACAGGTGTTGACATATGAAGAATATAAAGAGAAATTCTTCGAGCTACTTCTCGATCCTAGTGCAAGGAGCTACATAAATAATGTTATAAAGGAAAATGAATCATTTATTATAGATTTGGTGAAGCAGTATCAGAGATGTCGAGAGACAACACTTGTGTTTGCTAGAGGTATAAGGGAGGCTGATAAGATCGGATCTAGCTTAGATTCGCGCCTCTCTGCTGTTCACCACTCAAAAATCTCTAAGGAAAATAGATCTCGTATAGAGGAGAAAGTCAGAGAAGGAGGTATTAAAGTCATAATAACCGTGAAAACGCTTCTACAAGGTATAGATATAGGTTTTATTTCAAGAGTTATTCATATAGGCCTCCCCCCAACTTTAAGAGAGTTTATTCAGAGAGAGGGTAGGAAGGGAAGAAGGATTGATGTAGAGAGAGCAGAATCTATAGTTGTTCCCGTCAACGAAGGAGATATGGTTATTCTCAGCGATGGGTTGAAGAGCCTAAATATGTGGAAGTCGCTAGAACCAGAGGTTCTCATACTAGATCCTAAAAACGATTTTCTAAAGCTATATGACCATAAGCTGGGGTTCAGATCTTTAGAAGATGATGAGCTAAAGTCCATTGGATTAGATAGGAATTATATAGATAGAATAAAGCTGGAGTTTTATGAGGCGATTAAACGATATAGGGGTATCCCCACATATCTATATGATCCCTCAAAGAATAAGTATGAAATTGAGGAAGAATGTAGCCTCAGGGAATATATTAAAGAGTATCAGCCAGGCTCAATAGATATTCGGCCACAACCGTCGTTGATAATCTCCACCTATGATACCAAGAATAAAGAGCCCCCTTCTCACACGAGTTCATGCGGCAGTCTAGACTCATGCCAGCTCGCTAGATGAGGGCTACCCTTCGGAAGCGAGATCTCCGCAAGACAAGAACGAGATCTCAAGATCGTCCCTGCTCAAGAATAGTCTCGAGATCCTATCTGATCTCGAGATCGGGATCCTCTTGAGAAGTCTGAGCAGGATTAGGATCCCTATCAGACTTAAGATCTGATGGAGTTTAGGATCCGAACTGGATCTCTAGTCTCCCAACAGTCCCCAACAGCCCACTACTTTAGTGGACAACACTACAACTTCACTTCTACAAACCCTCTACTCTTACAAATTTGTGTTTTTGTTGTATCAATACTTTAGCTATATTAAATATATTAGGGTGATGCGTGTCTAATGGCTAGAGGGAGAGACGAGAGCGGGAGACTTAGAGAGACTAGAGGCTTCGTCGGACACATGATAATCAAGATCAATCATCCTAAGATAAGGAGAGTCGCGGAGAGAACTCTCGCGTTGGCGAGCTATCTGGGCGTCGGGAGAGGGATAGGTCTCGGGGAGATAGAGATATCGAGACAGATCTCGTCGCGACATCACACATAAAGATTCAGATCTCTCTAAACCGTCGAGATCTCGACAGCTCTCTGAGTTATGACTAGATGCGTGAGATCTCATCTTCTCCTGAACTCCGACGACGCGCTGAAATACAACGACGCTGTGATGAGACCTCCTCCGACCATCTTATGGAGATCTACGGTCTCGAGCCCGGCAGTCATCGAGAAGATCGTGGCGAACACGGGCTCTAAGAGAAATATTATCGCCGCAGTCTTCTCTGATATATATCTCTGTCCGTAGACTTGAAGAAAAGTAGCTAAAATAGAGCAGGCCAACGCTAGATAAATCATGTACGTCAGAGTCTCCAGGTCCATCTCTACGCCTCTATTTATCAACGGGACGCCGTATACGGCCCCGGCCACGAAGGCACCGAACAGGAGCTCTGTCATACTAGATCTGCTGTAACTTGAGACGAGTATTATCTCTGCGGCCCACAGGACGCTCCCCAACAACACTAAAATCTCGGATCCCCAGACCTCTCGCAGGTCTCGTCATGATGTATAGTCCTGAGATCGCAAGCGAGAGAGCCATGAGATCTAGAGTATGTTATCTTCTCTTGACGAAAGCCGGTAGATGTGCACGTGAATAGTGCTCAGACCTGTTATGAACGCGCTGACGGAGGGATCTATATAATAAGTCCCCGCCCCCTGAAGCAACAGCCCGGTCGAGTACGTGATGCCTATCAGAAATCCTCGTCTCAGGCTGTCGAGATCTAACTTTTCGCGAGACATCTTATAAAATATGAGAGGAAGAAGAAAAACTGAAGCTAAGATATTTCTCACGAAGACATATGTGGAAGGGATCTACAGAGTGGACGGACAGCTTTATGTAGACGAAGCTGGTGCCCCAGAGAACCGTGGCGAGCATCAGAGAGAGAAGTCCCGAGAGTCTTCTCGGCTCGAGCTCTCGCGGAGACATTTTAGACATATTCAATATATACACAACAAACTCTTAAGATTATCACAGAAATTTTCATGAGATCTAGAGATTATAATAAAGATTCTCACGTTAATTTCTTCACATGAGCTCAGATTTATTATAAATTGGCTTCTACGAAGACGTTTAATTTATTGAAAATGTCGCCGACAAAGATGACAACAGACGTTAATGATAAATCTTCTCACAAAAATTTAGATCTATGGCGACGTCAGACCGTCTTCATACGAACGACCTCCGCGTAGTCACGTCCCTCATATAACTCGTCTGAGCGAGGTCTAAGCTCTCGACATATGATCTCTCTAATAAATTCCTGAACATCGAGAGCCTATCTATCTCTCATCGTCGAACGAGGAGATCTTTATATTAAACCGAGAAGCTCAACTGACGACGAAAGTTCTTCTCTCGCTTCTCCTGAGCCTCCCCGGAGGCTCCCAGCTGAACCTCCACAGACCTTTGGCAATATTCTCTATCACGATCTCGAACTCTCCAGCTAAGACGTCGCTTATCAAAGCCTCATTCACGTGTGGAGATATCACTAGATCTACTTCTACCTCTTTAGATTCGACGTCCTCAGCCACGATCTTGACTCTGGCTACTCTCTCGACGACTCACACTCTGGAGGGCCCTCCGGCGGTCTCGAAGATCTCCTCTCTAGAGTCTGGAGGCGGAGGCCACACTCCGAGAGACTTAGCTAGAGAGATAGGTATCATCAGCTGAGGAGAGTCGGCCTCATATCCGCTGTTGACCAGAGCCACAGTCTCGAGAGCTCTACTCTCTCTCCAGATCTTTAGTCTCACTCTTACCGCCATGGACGAGGCCTCTTATCCAACCGACTCTCGTTTTAATGGCTCTTATATATCCGACGCGAGTCAGAAGTTTCTCACCTGACTAAGATATCGTTATTTTAATTAATAATTTTGTCTTCTCGAAGAATCATGAAATTACATTGAACAAGATCAATGGAATTTATCTGTCAAATCGTGATCTTTAGATCTCAGTGATGAGCAAAGATGATATAACACGAGAGATCTCGAGAAGAATTATAATTGATGACGTGATGAATCTTAGGGATCATCAGAAAACTAGAGTCTCGAGAGTATCTCGAGTTTCGTCGATGTCGCGTCTCAGAAAATTTCAGAATAATTTAAGAAACTTAATTTAAAAGATCTCATTTATATATAGATGACCCTTTCTCTCAGCTTCGGATTGAAATACTCGTATAACTTATCTCCTAACACGTTGAAGGACAATATCGTGAGAAACAGAAACAGCCCCGGGAAGAAGCCCATCCACCAAGCTCTGCTTATGTAGGTCTGCGCGATGCTCAACATCTTGCCCCAGCTTATCAACGTGGGATCTCCGAGACCTAAAAAGCTCAGCCCCGCCTCTATGACTATCGCAGATCCCATCTGAAGAATTCCTAACGACAACACTATGCCGACTGTCTGAGGCAGGATGTGTCTAAATATGATCCATACGGTGCTCGCCCCCAGAGCTCTGGCCGCCTCGACAAAGTCCATGGCCTTTATACTCTGCGTTATGGCTCTCACGACTCTAGCTATGGGAGGCCAGATAGTTATCCCGATGACTATGATCATGTTTATTATGCTTCCGCCGAAAATAGCTATGATCACTAAGATCAAGAAGAACGTCGGTATGGAGAGCTTCGCGTCGATGAACATGCTAATGGCGAGGTCGGCTCTTCCTCCGAAGAACCCCGCCACCAATCCCAACAGAGTCCCTATCAAAATTGATAAGAGAGCCGCCGACGCTCCTATGATCATGGAGGTCCTTGCTCCATATATGACCTGGCTTAAGACGTCTCTGCCGAGGTCGTCAGTTCCGAAGGGATACTCTGCCGCGGGCGGTCTGAAGGTGGCGTAAGGATTTATTTTATAAGGATCATAAGGAGTGATAAATTGAGCGAAAAGCGCCATGAACACTATCATTATCGAGAACGTCAACGAGAAAAACGTCAGAGGACCTCTCGACAGATACTTGAGGAGATTTTTAGACTCTCTGCTGAGGCTGTTGAAGGCGTTTTTCATACGTGCGTTGGAGCGCGTGCTAAAGATCATCTTCATGTTCAATACCTCACCCTTGGATCAAGCAACGCGTTTATCATGTCGATGATCAAATTAGCTAAGATCACGGATATGGCCACGAATATGAAGATGCCTAAGATCACTGGGTAGTCTCTCGCGATGGCCGACTCATATATCAATCTTCCCATCCCGGGCCACGCGAACACTGTCTCGGTGAGAGTCGCTCCTGCGAGCATGGTCCCCAAGTTTAGACCTATCAAAGCGTTTATAGACGGACTTACGGCTCTGAACGCGTATCTCCATAATATATAAGAGCTCCCAAGACCTTTGGCGTGAGCAAACAATATGTACTCTTTGCCCAGCTCGTCTACTAGAAGAGATCTCACGGATCTTATGTAAGTGCCTAGGTATACTATCCCTAAAGTCAAAGTCGGAAGTATAAGATGCCATAGAATGTCTAACATCATCTCGAAGGTCAGCTGTTTAGCTCCCATAAAGCTGGGCGAGAGCATGCCTTGAGTGGGCGTCAATCTGAGCATCACGCCGAAAAATATTATCATTATTATGCCCAGCCAGAACGTCGGGACGGAGACGCTTATTGACGCTAAGATGGACGCGAATTTATCAAATGATCTTCCGTAGTTCTTGGCCGCTTTGACGCCTATCAATATTCCGATCGCGGAGGACCATCCTATAGATACCAACATGAGAAGCAACGTCGCCGGAAGTCTCTCGAGTATCACGTTGATCACAGGCTCTCTGAATCTATACGAGATCCCTAGATCTAACTGTAGAACTCTCGAGGTGTAAATGAGATATCTCTCCCAGAGAGGTCTATCCAAACCGTATTCTCTTCTCAACTTCTGTAGATACTCAGGAGACACGTACTCTGTCCCGACGATATACGAGAGAGGATCTCCAGGAGCTATGTGGACGAGTATGAAATTAATTGTTATGATGATGAATATTAAAGGCACAGAAAAAAGAATTCTTTTGACGAAATATCTAGCTAGCCCCATCACTTATCTCCTTCTCTTCACAAGCATGTATGATGCTAAGGCTATGATGATGATCACTATGACGACGATAGTCGTTACCAGAGCGTAGTCTGGTCCAGGTCTCTCCGGCGGCGCGGGAGTCTCCACGGTCTCAGTAGGCGTGGGAGTAGGCGACGTCGGAGTGGGCGTAGGAGTCGGCGTCGGGGTGGGAGTCTTGAGGGCTAACTCTATCTGAGATAACGCCTGAGAGGCTAACTCGTATGCCTTGTCGTAGTTTCCTTCTTTATATGATTTCTCGGCTTGTTCTATTAAAGATCTTATCTTATCTAAAGCATCCTTCGGAATCTTAGCTGCCGCTGCCGAGAGAGCGTCACTGGCGTTTAATATGAGAGAGCGAGCCTCTGCAGGAGATCTTATGCTTCCTTTAGTCCACCAGATGGTCTCTAAGTGATTTGCGTACCAGTACGGCCCCGGCGGAAATCCTTGGAACTCCTCTCTGTGTGCGGCATATAACACTCTCTCCTGCACTGGTATGACTGGCGCGTCTTCCATTATTATTCTCTCGATCTGTCTGAAGATCTCTGCTCTCTTAGCCTCATCTACTATGGTTCTTGAGAGATCCCATAATCTGTTGACCTCGCTGTTGTTATATCTTACGTAGTTCCAGCCGCCGGGCTGGATCGTAGATCCATGGTAGTAGACGTACAATCGATCAGGATCTGGCCCGGTGGCGTGTCCGAACCATACTAGCTCGAAGTCGTATTTCACCGTGATCATCTCTTTGAGAGTGGGCCAGTCGTAAGACTGCGGTATTATCTCCACGCCGATCTTCTTGAACTGCTCTTTAATTATCTCTGACGCTCTCATTCTAGGAATGTCTCCCGCGGTGAAGAACAGTCTGAAACTTAGTCTAGTTTCATTTGGCGTGACCCTAATTCCGTCGGGCCCTCGATAGAATCCTAGAGAATCGAGGATCTGATTGGCTTTGTCGGGATCGTAGTCGTAGCCCACCTCAGGATCGTGGAAGGATCCCAGCTCTGACGAGAACACTCCTCTCTGAGGTCTGCCGACGCCTCCTAGAGCTAATTTAATTATCTCCTCCTTATTGATGGCGTAGTTCAGGGCCTGTCTGACTTCTTTGATGCTCAACGGATATTTCTGCGTGTTTATGCCTATGTATAACACCAGCCCGAGACCAGTAAAGATCGGGAATAATTTTACTCCAGGCATGTTCTTCACCTCCTCGAGATTAGGCTCTGGAACAAAGTTTAAGGCTCCTATCTCGCCAGTAGCCAAGGCCTTCAACATGGCCTCCGTGTTCGGAAACACTTTGAATATTAATTTATCTAGACACGGCAGTCCAGCTTTGAAGTAGTTCTCGTTTCTCTCTAATAATATGTAGTCTCCCTTCTTCCACTCGACAAACTTGAAGGGTCCCGAACCTATGGGTCTCAGGTTGTATGGATTAGTCATTATGTCGGTGCCCTCGTAGAGATGTTTAGGTATTATCATGTGATTTCTCCAGAATGCCAGAGCTAGAGGCACGAATGTCGGCGAAGGTTGTTTCAACTTTATTATCACTGTGTAGTTGTCTGGGGTCTCCACGCTCTCGATCACACTGAAGAATGGAGCCTGAGGAAGAGGCTGAGTCAGATATAACTCTAACGTGAATTTGACGTCCTCGGCAGTGAGAGGACGACCGTCATGCCACGTGGCATTTCTCGCTAATTTGAAGTAGAGAGTCATGCCGTCTGGAGATATGCCCCACTCCTCCGCCAGATCTCCCTTATATCCCAGCTGGCCATCTACGAAGGCTCTCTCAATTAATGAGTTAAATATCTGGTTGGCGACCATGAAGGACGCGTCATCTATACTCAGTAGAGGGTTCAGAGTGGAGGAGTCCTCAGTTCTTCCGATTACTAATACGCCGCCATATCTCGGACAAGGCCTGTTCTGCTCTGAAGACTGGGCCTGGACGCTAGCTATGCCTAATATACCTGGCGCCTCGACGAATAGATGAGCGAAGACTGATATGACTATTAACGCAGTGACAACTATCGAGACGAAGGCTCTTCGCATCTCTGCTTCACTCTCTCTATCTATTTTGAGAAGGGAGTATTTAAATTTTTTGTTAGAGAGGGTGATGATTAAGAAATTTTTTTCTAATCACCTGACAGACTTATTAAATAAATTTTAATTTCAATTATCTACACGAAATTTCGTGGAAAAAATCAGATGAAAGAGATAGAGAGTCTTCATAGCAATTGATCTTTAGACGAAAATTTTGTCTGGGATAACTATAGATCTCGAGAAGACGACACAGACGTTTCGATTCCTTGAGCGTCAGCTGATTGTCTCTTCAGATATTTGTCAAACCATCTGAGCATATGTCTCAGTCTCGCCTCACGTAGATTAGGCCTCCCCGCCCATCCAAATATATGTCCGCCGCTCTCGAAAAGTATCAACTCTGCCTCCTTGCCCTTCAATTTCAGAGCCGTGAACATAGCTATAGCCTGATCTAGCCAACATCTGTAGTCATCTACGCTATGAATTATCATCAGAGGAGTCTTCACGTTATCTACGCGATATAGAGGCGATTTAGCTCGAAGCCTCTCCCAATCTCTCCATGGATCGCCATTCAACTGATCTGGAACGAAATAAGTCCCTATGTCCGTCGTCAGATATTCTGCCTCCCACACAGATATACCGTTCAAAGAGATCGCAGCTTTAAATCTATCTGTCTGCGTTACTATCCAGTTAGTCATGAAGCCTCCGTAGCTTATTCCCGCGACGCCCACTCTCTCTGGATCTATGAAATCAAATCTTTTCAAAGCCTGGTCGAGACACTCCATAAGATCTTGATAATCTCTCTCGCCGTAATGTCCTCTTATATCCGCGAAATCCTCTGAGTATCCGTCGCTTCCTCTCGAGTTGCAATATATGACTGCGTAGCCGTTTGACGCGTAAAGCTGAAATTCGAACATGAAGCTCCAGCCGAATTTGCTCTTAGGTCCTCCGTGGATCCAGAGTATCGCAGGATATCTCCTCCCCTCCTCACGATCTATAGGCTCCATGACCCATCCCTCCACCTCGACGCCGTCGCTGGCAGTGAAAACGAAACGTCTCGGCTCTGCCACCGCATACTCCTCCACTCTCTTATTAAATCTCGTGATCTTGACGGGCTCGGCGCCAGATCTCGACACCCAGATCTCAAGAGGCTCGGTGGACGAGGTCTTGATGAATGCGATGACGTTTTTACGGACATCATAATCCCACACGACGTAGTCGCCGTCTAACAAGGGCTCTATAGATCTCGTCTTCATCGAATATCTATATAAAGAATATCTGCCGCCTCTAGAGATCGGAAAATAAACGTAATCTCCGTCCCACACAGGAGACGGCTCGGCAGCGGCGGGACCTCTAAGATCATAATAAACTCTCCTCGAGCTCCCCAGACCTATGTCGCGCGTTATTGACTCCAGCCTCAGAGCATCTAAGTCTAGTAGCCAGACCTCGTCGTGAGAGGCGAATCCTCTCCCCTTCTCGTTGTCTCTCCCTATGAAGACGACGTATCTGCCGTCTGACGAGATAGTCAGAGGTCCTATCCATATGTCGCGTCCAAGATCTAGCTCTTCGACGCTTCCATCTCTCTTGACAATCATTAGCGATGTCTTGTAAGGTTTCGTGGGATCTTTGGCTACAGATGATATTAAATATCTTCCAAAAGGATCAGGAGCTATGTGAACGTAATTGTAGTTATCTCGTGTGAGCCTCTCGAGAGAGCCGTCGCGTATGTCGAGAAGATAAACCTGAGACCTGATGTTATATACAAATCCCATCCCATCAAACCACACGGGCCAACTTCTTATGACATGAACGCCGGGCTCTTCTTTATAAAGTTGAGTTGGAACGAGGAGAGCCGCGATCTCGTCATCAAGCCAAGTCATCGAGGTCGCCGGACTATCAAGTTTCGAGATGGCGAAGTCCAGACCCTTCTCAACATATGTCAGTCTAAGCTCGGCGGCTCTCCCGTCTTCTATAACTCTCTGATAGAGGAGAATAGAGCCTTCGCGCATCCAAGTGAAAAGGGCGTCTGAGGGATCCGAGCTCACATAAATCGGGAGCCCCTCGAGATTTAACACTCTGACACGAATCTCATAACGATCGTTAGTTTTATCTGGTTTAATAGTTGTGAAGGCGATCAGATCTCCGCGAGGAGACAGAGAGATCTTTCCATAGAATGTGAAATTGTTGACATCTTCAGGAGCGAATCTTTTTTTCATCTAGATCATCCCTCAAGCTTTTGTCGTAAAATAATAAAGAGGACAAGATTAAAAAATAAAATCATAGCTTCGTCTCAATTAGAGCCTATGAAGCGACGCGCACGCAGACGATTGAGAAGGATCTGTGGTCTCTTGCGAGATCTTAGAGAAAAGACAGGCGAGAGAAATTTATCGCGTTCGTGAGGAGTCTCGACGTTTCACACAGATCATAAGTTCCGAACTACAATAGATGCACGACGTCGAGAGAGGCCGTCGAGATGAACAGACTTCCTAGGACAGTCGAGGTCTCGACGTAGGTCTATAAAACGAGAGAAGTCTTAGAGAGTCTCTACGCTGATCGTCAAATTTTTATAAAAGTTTGTTAGAAGCCTATAAAAACTGGAGAGCATGAGCGCGAGAATAGACGTCATGTTGAGTTTTCAAGACAAGATACTCAGGCTGATAAGTCAGCTTCAGTCAAGGTTATATTATATGGCGACTGTTTTAGAGGCCTTAAGAAGAGACCCCGACAACATCTCTCTGCGCGAAGAGATGAGACGATATGCGTCAGAGATCGAGGCAGTTAAGACGCAGTTGGACGTATAGATGTGTTATCTGATGGAGACTCTCAAGACGATGTTATTTTAAAGGACACGCATAAAAATTTTGAGAGATAATTCGCATCTGAAGATTTAACAACAAAACGAGATGTCGAGAAGTATGATCGAACTTTTCATATGTTCAGCGAAGCTCTCAAGCTACAGTCGAGGAATGCGAGGATATTTCGATCTAAAGATCTAACGTCGATCGCGATATATAAGTTATGAAATTAAAATATTGAAGGCCGGTGTTCGTGAGATGAGCGAGGAGATCAAAGATATAGTAGTTCGCGTGGCAAAACTCATGGCAGTCTCCGCTATAACTGCGCCCTAGGCTCGTGGGATAGGAAACGTCGTAGTTAAGATTCTGAGCGAGAAAAAAGATCTCGAGACTCTGGCAAATAAGATGAGGGAGCTCTCAAAGACCTACGGCGAGTTTTTCGTTCGAGATGCAAACAACGTGAGCGAGAGCGACGCAGTAGTGCTCATAGGATGTAAGATCGTTAAGACAGGTCTCGTGAGGCCCGAGAGGTGGGGCCTGGACACGGATATAGTGAGCTGTTTGATCAATCTAGGCATAGCTTTAGGTTCAGCTGTCAAGACTGCGTCCTTATTAAACGTCGACAATAGGATCATGTTTAGCGTCGGCGTCGCGGCACAAGAGCTAGGTCTCATAGACGCAGACTACGTCTACGGCGTGCCTCTCTCGGTGAGACCTAAGAATATTTACTTCGACAGAGCATGGCCCCCGAAATAACTACGAGACCTCCTCGAGAACTCTCCAGATCCGGAGACAAGGACGAGGCCTCAGAAAATCATCGGGTATAGATTATGACATGCATAGTTACAAAAGATCTCACAAAGATCTACGGTGGGAGGGTTCTAGCGCTGGATAGGATTAGCCTGGAGATACCGTGCGAGGGCATAACGGCGCTTATATGGAACAATGGTGCTGGGAAGGCAACTTTCATAAGAATCGCATTAGGTCTTCTGAAGCCATCTAGGGGCTATATAGAGACCCTGGGCGTTGATGTCTCAAGAAACCCAGAGCTTGTTAGGAGCAGGGTAGCCCTCATGCCCGGGCAGTCTTCCGCCCAGTTTCTCAACCCCCCTCCAGTTTATATCAACATATCTCATCTATAGGGGCTTCTCGAAGGCTGAGGCTCTTGAGAGGGCTTGGGAGGTCCTCAACGATCTAGGCCTAGGAAATGTTGCAAACACCAAGTCACACGAGTTCTCTCTGGGTACTCAGTAGAGGGTTGTTGCTGCAGCAGCAATAGCCTCTGGCTCGGAGCTTGTCTTTCTAGACGTGCCAACATCGGAGCTTGATCCCATTGCTAGGAGGGGTTTCTGGAGCAGCCTTCTAAGAATAAGATCATCTGGATCCACCATAGTCATGACAAGCCATAACCAAGATGAGGTTGAGGCCATAGCGGACTATGTTATCGCGATGGTCTCTGGCTTCAGCTCCTGTGCTACATGTAGTGGCAATCCTGGCCAGTAGCCTGTTGTTGTTCTTATTAGGAGGTGCGTGTCTATGATCAGGACTCCCTTGGAGTCGCTCAACTCTTTGCCAGCGTCTTCTATCATCATTCTAGCAGCCTCGGCTTGGTTCTCAACCTGTATTCTTATTGGCAGTTTCCTAATATCATCTCTATCTCGCACAAGCCCTAGGGATGAGAGCCTTTTGAGCATATAGTCCCCATAGTTGAGAACAACATCCCTATAACCGGCTTCCGAGAGCCTCCTCCTAGAGAGATCTATTAGAGTAGACTTACCAACACCTGGTACATCGACAATGATGGCAACCGAGAATCGATGTCGGAGTAAAAGACCACCAGTTCTGAATAACACTGGAAGCAATATTAATAATTTGAGAAGAGCTGTGATTGTGCTGATAAGGAACTATATGAGTACTGAGGATCTGTATCTAATATCTATATAGGTCTCTTTAGAGAGTCCATATTGGTGTTCCAATGCCAGGGCTTAAGGAGATCCTTAGGAGAGGCGATATAAGTATTGGTACATGGATTACTATTGGGCATCCGGATGTTGTAGAAGCACTCTCAACACTCCCTCTCGACTGGCTGGTTTTTGATATGGAGCACGCTCCCTTAGATATATCTCTGCTTGAGATCATGATCATGGGCACAAGGGGTTCTAATGTTGAGCCCATCGTCAGAGTATCGTGGAATGATATGGTTGCTATAAAGAGAACACTGGATCTAGGGTTCAGAGGCCTTATGATCCCATATGTAAACACGAGAGAAGAGGCTGAGAGTGCTGTTAGGTATAGTAGATACCCGCCCAAAGGTGTGAGAGGTTATGGGCCGAGAAGAGCGATTATGTATGGAGCATATGGTGCACAGAGCTCTCTAGAATACTATAGGGGTTTTGAGAAAGAGCTCGTTTTAATAGTCCAGATCGAGAGTGAAAGAGCGGTGAAACAGGCTGAAGATATAGCCAGTGTTGATGGCGTTGATGTGCTATTTGTAGGCCCTGCAGATCTCTCGATAAGCCTATCAGCACCACTAGACTATGGGAACCCCAGATTTGTTGATGCGCTGAAAGAAGTTCTCAGGGCCTGTGAGAAGCAAGGAAAGATTCCTGGCATACATGCTATCGATATCCAGCAAGCTAGAAAATGGATTGATATGGGTTTTAGATTTATATCGATATCAACAGATATTGATATGCTCAGAACAGCAGTGATCTCAATGCTAGGGAATCTGGGAAGGGTATAGATATTTTGGATTATATGCTAGATATTCTTGAGATCCATGCCTGTTGATGCTTTGGTTGTGAAGGGGGTTGGAGAGATATCTTCAGATCCTATGGGCTTTCGTGGGAGGATGCGGAGGCAGTAGCAGACCATCTTGTTCTAGCTAATCTCAGGGGTATTGATACTCATGGCGTTGTGAGGGTTAGGTACTATGTTGAGGGTATTGAGAAGGGGCTTATTAAGCCATGTGGAAATATCTCTCAGGTTAGAGATTGGGATACTATTGTTGTTCTAGACGGCAATGGATGTCTAGGGATACCTGCTGCTCTTAGGGCTTCGAGGCTTGCTGTTGATAGGGCTAGGATCCATGGTGTCTCTATTGTTTCTGTCTCTAATCTAGGGCATGTTGGGATGCTGGCCTACTATACTATCCATATAGCTGGTGAGGGCCTTATAGGTTTTGCTATGGCTAACTCGCCATCTATTGTTGCTCCATATGGCGGCTCGCAGCCTGTTTTTGGGACTAATCCCATTAATATAGCTTATCCAACTAAGTCGAGCCCCGTTGTTATTGACATGGCTACTAGCGCCGTGGCTCATTTTAGGATTGTTCTTGCCTCTAGGAGGGGCTGAGAGATCCCTTGGGGTGTTGCTATAGATAGTGATGGGAGGATCACTAGGGATCCTGGGAGGGTTCATGCACTGCTACCCTTTGGGGGTTATAAGGGATATGCTCTCTCGCTAGCGATCGAGATCCTAGCTGGTATCCTTGCTGGGAAGACGCTTAGCATAGATATACCAGGAACCACTCAACTCAGGGAGGGCTTCTCATAATGGCTATAGATCCTGACAGGTTTATTGATAGGGGTCTCTACTTGGATATGATTAGTAGGCTGATAGGGGTTATAAAGTCAACACCTACAGCCGAGGGGCACGGGGAGATTTTGATCCTTGGAGAGCCTGAGGAGAGGGAGTATAGGAGGAGATCCAAGGAGGGACTGGATCTTGATAAAGAGACTCTAGAGATGCTGGTAAACATAGCGAGATCCAGAGGTATTGATATAGATAAGAGACTGCTAGGGTAGGGGCTATGTATTCTATAGGGCTGCCTCCCACGGAGCTGTGGGCCTATGGATAGCTGTATTGAGGCCGAGGTCTCTATAATGGGTAGGATGGCTGTGATAATCACTAGAGATGGAAAAATAGCTGTTGTTCCTCTAAGAATGCTCTGTGAAATGGTAAGAAGGTTCAATATATGCTAAGGAACTATAAATGCTAGTGCGGAACCCCAGAGGATCTATGATCCCTTATGAGATAGAGCATATGGGGTATCTCGGGGGCGATTATCTCCAAACCAACCCTAACACCATCTGGAGATCCTGGCAAGACAATGACTAGCTTATCCCTAGCCACACCGGCAAGAGCTCTGGAGAGCATTGCTGGGGAGCCTATCTTCTGATAGCTAACCACCCTGAATATCTCGCCAAAACCCTCGATCTCCTTATCAAGAAGAGGCTTCACAGCCTCAACAGTATAATCACTACTAGAAACCACAGTCCCTCCTGTCGTTACTATAACATCAACATCCCCCCTATGTAGGAGCCCAACAATAGCCTTTCTGATTTCCAAGAGATCATCACCCAAGAGCATCCTACCAACAACCTCGTGACCCATGGACTTCAACATAAACTCAGCAAGATCCCCAGACTCATCACTAAAAACCTCACCCCTCCTCATAGCCTCATACCTTGAACTGCTAATAGTAACAAAAAAACCCTAGCCCTTTGAGGACCCCTCATCCTATGAGCCTTATAACTTTCAGTTCTATAGTGGATCAACCCTTCCCTCACACCACCCCTACAGCACTTTCAATTCTATAGTGAATCTGTTTTATCTATATTGTCAATGTTAGGGGATATTTATCTATTGATCTGTTTTGATCTATGGCTTTAATGACGCAATGGTTATTAGGGTTAAAAGCTTTAGATCTAGATCAACGTGGGATCTTCTAGGATGATTCCTCAAGATCTTTTCCACAGGATCTGTTTCTGATCTGTGATCATATAATCTTTCTACTAGTATCTTTTTCTCCACTCTTTCTCGGTTGATTCTAACTTCTATAGCTCTGCCCAAGAAACATGATATCCAACCTTATAAACCATTAAGAAACATGTGTGTAGCGAGATATATTAGCATTAAAACTTTTTCCTGCCCACCACAACCCACTTAGGGATGGGAGGTCTCGAAGGAAATAGTTGGCGCTGTTTAGTAAAGCTATGGATCTGATCTTAGATTATATAGAGTGGGGATACTCTTCCCAAAGCTGTTAGAGTGAATGAAAAGCTAGCCATAGTTATAGGTTTCAAATTTCAAAATATGTGTCCCAGCTATACTGATGGATAGCTTGTAAGGACATTTCTGCTTGAAGGTGAGGTTCGAGCCTAGGATTAGGTGGTCTTCGCAGCGCTTACAACTGAAAGCCTCGCTCTTCAGGGCGGGGAGGAGGTCAGTCTTTAAAACAGATCCATGGACTATCTACAATTGAACGCCGAGATCCCCCAACAAAAAAGAACATCTATAACATCTCCGAACCCCAAGGCCCTATTCAGTACTTGCCACCAATAAGAAATTCCTGGGAAGACGTATAAATAGCATAGCTCGCCTTTCAGGATAGGGCTATAACTCAAACCTCTAAGCCCCCTAGAGCTGTCTATAGTAATGACAACATAACAAGCCTTGCCCCTTAGGGCGGGATTATTCTTTATTAACTTCCTAAGATAGGCATATATGATTGTGATGAAGTCTATGGATTCTTTGAAGGTATGGGGGTTAATGTTTGTTGGATGCCCTGTCAGTGCTATGTACCGTTTGTCTCCACGCTTTCATCCCAATCATTTTATATTCAAGATGATCGAGTATAGGGACTTAGCCCTCAGCCACACATTGAGCCTTATGATAGGCAGGTCATAGGGCTCCTTCGAGTCCAACGGAACAGGGATTCATCCTGGATCTCGACCTGAGGCTTTATTAGGGAAGAGACCCTATCTAGAGCCCTGGCCTCATGAGCCTCAATAGTCACGGCATCCCGAGAACCTTTACGTGCTAGCACAGGGCTAAGTCCCTATACTCGATCATCTTGAATATAAAATGATTGGGATGAAAGCGTGGAGACAAACGGGTGGAGGGAATAGGCTTCTAAGGGTTAGGCTTTCAGGCGGTGCTGTGCTACTTAGGTCTTGCATTCTATAGTAGAATTGCCTACGGATCTACTGAAGTTACTAGCCCAAGAAGTTTTCAAAAACTCTCCATTAAATATAACTATATAGTCACGATATGAATAGATTTAGTGAGATCTACAGACAAGATCTATAATGATTTGAAAAGTTATATCATTCATTATCAGATCTTTACTTTACAACTTCAACCTCTTCTCAATAATATTTCTTTCATACGATACTTTATCTAAACTTATTCTTATTCTCAATAATCTCTCATAAATCTTATCTCATTTTAAACAGACCCTCTCTCAGAAAGCTATTTTATGAAGCATACGACCTTATCCCTTAGATCTTAGAAGCATTTAATATCCAGTCTCATAGCCTAATATATGCTGTGCCAAACAGATCTCGAGATCCTCTAATCATACAGTCCTTGGCTAAATTCTCTAAATCCTCGTAAAAATATCCAAAAGTTTTAAAGAGAAGGGGAGGGCGATATATTAAAGACTAATCCCCCACTATATTTTCGAATTCTTAGACCTTAATCCTCTATATAACAAACTCCTATATACCTGATCTATACCTGATCATAGATATATGCTCGGTTTTTCTCTCAGCTCTCTTAAGAAGTCAATAATGGCGTTCCTTATATTATATTTTGGTCTCCAGTTGAAGTCTTCTCTGAAATACTTATCATCAACAGCTTTTGGCCTCAGAGTTGCTGGTCCTTCTGACCGGGTTATCTCTATCTTGGCGCTTGGGATGAGTTCCTTCACTATACTTGCTACTTCTCTTACGCTCATGTTATATCCTCCCACTAGGTATAATCTCCTCTTTGGATCCTTTGATCTTGATAGCGTTATTAATGCATCTACGAAGTCCTTAACATATATCCAGTTACCCTCAAGATCTGGTACCGATACCGGTTCACCGAGGGCTGGTTTCTGAATTATTAGGCTTGAGAACGCGGTAACCCCCTTACTCCTCCCAGGGCCGAAGATCCATGTTCCTCTTAAGCCCCTTACATCGAGGCCATATCTTCTCACATAGTAGAGTCCCCAGAGCTCTCCGAAGAGTTTAGAGATTCCATAGGGTTCAAGGGGGTTTACAGGTGATTCGTCGCTAACCATTGAGGGGCCTGTGTATATTGCTAAGGAGCTTATAAATATAATAGTCCTAACATCGTGTATCCTACCAAGTTCATAGATATTAAGAGTACCTTCGATATTAACCCTGAAGGCTGCTACAGGATCCTTATTAGCCTCATCACTGAGTAAGGCTGCGGTATGAAATACATATTCAGGAGAATGCCTCTTCATAACATATGTAACAATGTCCCATCTAGATATATCACCCACAATATAGATCAATTTATTTATTATATCTTCCACAAGCCGAGACCTACTCCTACTCAATATAACTACATTCTCACCATCACTAACCAATCTTCTAGCTAGGTGGGAAGCTATAAAGCCTCCACCTGTTATCAGAACAGTCAGTCTCCCTCACCAAATAGTATTAACAACACGCGAGATATTTTATTAATTCTTTCCTCATAGCACCAAGAATATAAACTATCTATAAGATCTCCTTATAACAAAATAACAAATTAGGAACAGAGCTTTAATCGCCAGTCTCTTGATCAAAGCCTTTATATATAGGCTAACGAGTTATATATGAATACCCAATTATCGTAATGTATGCAAGATTCTTAATGACTTATATACAGCTGTAAGCTCCATCCTTTAGTAGGGGTTAGATATATCTACCTTCATCACTATCCCCTCTCTTAAGGCATATATTCCTTTAGGTCTCTATTCATATGGTAATTCTGTGCTCCTCAAGGATCTA
>Ga0209393_1000125_pt1 | contig 36935 bp, 44 predicted proteins | sample SSWtaG_2_FD_184117 | JGI IMG/M metagenome (GOLD analysis project Ga0209393, IMG submission 184117) | Hot spring microbial communities from Sandy's Spring West, USA to study Microbial Dark Matter (Phase II) - SSWsed_130316 (SPAdes)... | ecosystem: Environmental > Aquatic > Thermal springs > Hot...
AAATATACACATACAGCCCCACCATATATACTCATTAGCCACGATGACATATATATAGCGCACGTGCGCTATATATATGTCATCGTGGCTAATGAGTATATATGGTGGGGCTGTATGTGTATATTTGGTGTTGTGGTTGTATATTTGGTGTGGCGTGTTGGCGTATATCTGGTGGTATGGCGTGTATCTGGTGTGGGTGGGCGTGTATCTAGCGGGGCTAATGTTTGGTGTTACCGTAATTTTTTCCCCTTAAATTTATGGGGAAATAAACTTATGCCCCCCTCCTGCCCGCCTCTATCTACTGTGTGGTGGTGTGTGGTTTGGGCTTAGCTGCTGTATTAGTTGTATTAGTGTCTGTGGAGGGGGTGGAGTACGTATACCAGAGGCTTGTGTTGTGGGCTGTTGGGGTAACCCTACTAGCTCTGGTTTTGCTGCTACTGCTGGCTCTAGCAGTAGCCTTGCTGTTTAGGCTTGCAGAGGGGGGTGGGTGTAGGTGTTGTAGGGGTTGGGCTGTGTTTTCCGCGCTAGGCATGCTGTGTGCGGACTGGGGCTCCCGCCTCCCCCCTCTCCCCTCTCATCGCCCTACTCTGTCCAGGCGTTTACGTGGAGTAGTATTTTGATTACTAAAGGTATTACCGTATATATTTGTTGTGTTAAAAATTTCCCCCTTTATTAAAGGCGTTTCCGGAATTCAATTTAGATTTCATAGTATGGTACATAAAATTTTTCCGGAAACTTTATTAGATTTAGCCTTCATAGTTTATGGTTTGGTGTAGCGGGTTGCCGGCTAAGAGTAGGATACCTAGGGGTAAGGTCTACCTGGGGGTTCTGGTGAGCGAGGAGGTGTACAGGGCGCTGGTTGAAGCGGCCCCGGCGGTGTACGGGAGGGCTCACGGCAGCCTGTCCAGGGCTGTTGAGGAGGCTTTAAGGCTCTACCTAGCCCCCCGGCGGGCCCCCCGGCGTGCGCGCAAGCATGCTAGGACAAGGGAGGTCTACGATGAAATAGTGGGGAGGATAATGGAAATAATGGGGCTGAACAGCAAACCTAAGGAGGCAGCCGAGAAGACTCTGGAGCTGGCGATAATGGACGTGCGCGGAGCGGACCCCAGGACTGTCGAGAAGTGGAAGAGCATACTGGAGAAGGCGGGCCTGATAAGGCGGAAGGGCAACGGCCTAGTAGAGCTCCACTAGCAGGGGTGCACGGGGGTGGCCGGCAGGGCTAGAGCCTGCATAACCCTAACAGAGGAGGCAGGCAGAGCCTGGGCAAAACTATCCAGAAGCGAGAAGGTAAAACTAGCGGAAGCCTTCTCACAGCTAGTACTACACTACGCCGAAACACACCAAACACCCCCACCACACCTGAAAACACTACTAGAAGCAGCCCAAACAATAGCAACAGCCTACGAGATATGCAGAGAGGAAAACCAACAACTCAGAGAACAACTGGAAAAACTAGGAGGCACCCGGAAAAGCTAACAACAGGGAAACCCCAAACCAAACCCCCAGAAGGCAGCCGACGGGGTAACCCCAACGGGGGGCAGTTTTACCCCCCAGCCCAGCCCACACAAAGCAGCATAGAGAGTAGCCCCTAAAACGCTTCCCCTTAAATTTAAGGGTAAAAAACCTAAACCAACCCACGGGGTAACCCCATCAGCCGGGCATGGGGTAACCCCATCAAAGGGCTAACATCTGGGGCGGGCTGGGGGCTGGTAGCCTTCATGGAACCAGGCTGGGGGAGCTGATACTCCTGTTAACACCCGGGTGGGAAACTGATACTTCAGCTATAAAACCCGGGGGTTACCTTTGAACACAGCTGCTACAGCACAGGGTAACCCCACTAAAAGGGCCGGGCACGGGGTAACCCCAACCCAGACAGGCTACAGCAGCCAAACAACAAACCCAGAGTAACCCCCGTTTACCGGGGGGTTACCTTAAACACAACACACAGAGGCTACAGCAACAAGCCCGGAAAAGGTAGCAGGCGATGGGGTAACCCCAACGGGGGGCAGTTTTACCCCCCAGCCCCAGGCAAACACAACAACCCCAGTTTTAATAGAACTATGAAAAACCAGCCCCCGCTCCAACAGAGCTATAAACACGCGAAACCCCGCATACAGCGAGGCAACCCCGAACCCGAGCCCTAAACCTCAAGCCCGAAGAATGACGCGAGCCTCCTAAGCCTCCCCTCAGTCACAGCAAACCTCCTCCCATCCACGCACTCGACAACATAGAACCTCGCCGCACCACCCCGAGCCGCGCGGAGCCAAACAAACCTAGCGGAGCACGAGCCCAGCGTAAACCGCTCAAGCAACCGCTCGAGCAACAGGAACAGCCGACGGGACCCAGCCACCCCTCAACCACCCAGAGCCCCCTCAAGCCTCGCAACAAGCCGTTTAAGCCTACCCAGAACAACCCTCAAACCAGCTTTATCAACGCTACCACCGCTCAAAACAACCTCAACAGCCCCAGCCAGCTGCTCAAGGTAGCTCAGAAGCCTGTCACCGCTAACAGCACCCTCAAAAGTAAGGTTGATATCACCGTGGGTCCTAGAAACATACTCGTACACAGCAGGACCCAAATAACACTTCCTAGTTTTCCGCCTACCACCCTCAAACCCAAGATAGTGCACAGCGTAGAAGTAAACACGCCCACCAATAGTGCTACGCTCAACCCAACTGTAAGGCTGCCCGCAACGAGGGCACAAAGGCCTAACCTCGGAACCCAAACCAACCACCCCCCATCCACATAAATTTAAGGGTAAACAAAGGTTAAAAACCTAAACACCCTGCCTACCTTCTGCGCCTCATTATTACTATGTACTCGTCTGGTATCCTCTCGTACTTGAACTTCTTCGGCAGCCTCTTCGACGGGATAGAGTCTACGAGTGTCTCCACGTGCTCCCAGCCTAGGTACTCCAGATGCTCTTGTAGTATGACATCTATCGGTATCCTTATGTCCCCTGTTTTGGTCCTACCTACGACTAGCGCTATGACGCTCCCCACTTTGTCGTGGTTGTTGTTCAGGAAGTATGCTAGCGAGTTGAAGTATGCCTTGTAGTGGTTCACGATCTCCGGGCGCCCCAGGCCTGCAACCTGCTTTTTAACATCCTCGTACGTCCTACTCGATATGTATCCTTCCCCGAAGCTGCTGTTGTACGGTACCTCGTGCCTCATCAGCGACGCTACGAAGCCCTCCGAGAAGCCTAGCCACGCGAGCTCCAGCTTCAAGCTCCTGATATACTCGTGGGCGTGCATGTAGGGCGGCGAGGTTAGCATCACATCAACACCCCTACCCAGCCTCCTCCTAGTAGAGTCGACTATCACCCTCTCGCCTGTGAAGACCTTCTCGTCGCTAGCTTCAACAACGATCTCAACATCAAACTGCCTGCGCCTCTGGTAGTCCCTAATCTTCTCTAGAACCGCCCTAGCGTGGCTCCAATACCGCCTCTCCATCGCAGCCCTCCAGTTAGTCTTCAACAGCCCCTCTATTTTCAGCCTCGCGCGCTTAGCCCTCCAGAGTTTCGGCAGCGTCTCGTCCATGTAACTGAGATACTTCGTTAGTTTGAGTAGCGGTACTGCTACCACAGGCTTAAGCCTCACATCAACCACCCTATGCCAGTAACCCCACACATGTGTTAGCGCCTTGTAGAACTCGACCGGGTGCCACCGTAGAGCCCCAACCCACGCTGGCTTGAAAGGCTCCCCGTAGTCGAAGTCGACCTGGAAGTCCCTCAGCGATATGGGCTCAGTGTAGGTCGAAGCTTTAACAAGCAGGTGTAAAATCGGGTTCAAATCCCACAGGATGCAGTTCCTACCAGTCAAGCTAGCCTCCACCGCAACTGTCCCGCTACCAGCGAACGGGTCGAAAACCCAGCCGCCAGGTTCACTGTACCTCTCAAGAACGTATCTAACAATCTGAGGGATAAACTTGGCGGGATAAACGTAGAGACCGTGTGTAGCGTAGGTCGTGGAAGGCACGCTCTTAACAAGCCTCCTCAAACTAACACGCCTAACAACCACACAACAGCACCCCCTCAATTGTAACCTTGCAGTGGGAATAGACTCTCGTATCCTGGCTTGATGCGCACGTCGACCAGCTCGTACATCCCCTCTTTCACTTTACCCATGTAGAACTTTAACATCTCAATCAAGCTGTCAACCGTGTCCTCGTAGCACCTGCCATACGATAGCATGTCCCAGCCCAGCCCTTTTATCGCCACGTGATGGTAGTATAGAGCTTTCCTCTTCCCGAACACCAGTACGACGAGCTGGTGTATGAAATCTACTTCGCCCGCGTGCTCCACCTCGCTTTTGAAGGCGAACACCGCCACTGCACCCTTGTAGTCTACCAGGTCGAGCGGGATCCCTGATGGATCCCTTCTACTAATGCACCTCACCACATCCCCCACCTCCACAACTAAGTTCCAGGAGTAGGCTCCTCCTTGAGGATGTGCCTATAGACAATCTCTATCAGCACGCTCTTCAGAGCCATATTAACCTCCATCGTAACCTCGTCCAGCACCATATGCCTCTCAACAAGGTCCTCTGGCAGGCTACCTACAAGCTTGAAGTAGTCGTTTAAAGCCCTCTCCAGTAAGCTGGTATCCACCTGCAACCTCTCCCTTACCTGTGCTAAAGTTTTCATAGACTTCTCCAGGTTCTCCTTGCTCGGGTTCTCCTTGAAAGCCCCCACAGACATTGAGAGCTTCTCAATGTACCATACCACCTTATCCACCTTAGGGAGCTCCTCCTTACCCCGGCTCCTCCTAAAACCGGCCTCGTACATCGCTAGGGCGTCTAGCAGTATCTTCCATTGTGGCTTACCGTACCTCCGGCTTAGGCTAACGAGCCTCTCCTTGAACTCCCTCGGGACCCAAACGCTCGAACCTACAGCCAACCTATCGCACCCTATAGAAACCTATAGCAGCCGGGGTTTAAAAGCGTTACGCTCCCTTAAAACCTGTAGAATACTAAAGTAGCGTGGTGGTGCGGTTTTGGGCGAGCTTGAAGCCAGGCCCGAAGCTAGGCCAGAAGCTGAGGTTGCGAGGCCGAGCGAGGAGGAGGCTGTCAGGAAGGAGCTCGAAGCCATATTCCTCGACCTACTAGCCTCTGCACAGAAGCTCTCGTATGAATTAGCGACGCTCGAGGTCAAGGACTCATACACCCGGGAGGAGCTCCGAGACTTCATCAACGCAGGGCGCGACGTAGTAGCTAATGTCAAGAGAATGCACAAGTTCCTAGAACGCTACGCTAGGAGGAGGTAGCGGTGGGTACACCGGCTAGAGGCCCCATCCTCACACTAACAATAACCCCTGTAGACGTCGAGATAGAGGACTGCAGGGTTACCATACTTGAGGTAGCTAAGTTGAAGCTGTGGTGGGAGCAGTACCATGCGAGCGTTCAGGTGAGGTGCGGGGATGTGCTATCGCGTGTATTTCATCTTGATTTCAAGAACTCGGAGGAGCTCAGGCAGAAGCTCGTGACCGAGGTGACCAAGCTCAAGTACATGTTGCTACTCTACTCTAAAACCGAGCTCAAGCAGAGGGGTATAATACTCTAGAATGTAGAAGCTAGTCGAGGGGGAGGCCAAGCCTCCTTTGCCTCAGCCTCCTACCCATTTCAACCTTCTTTTCCACAACCGGCCTGAGCCACACTTTAACGCTTTCGTACAGCCTCTCCAGCACGGCCCTGTCAAGGCCCATGCCGGCCCAGTGCTCCAGCCACCACGCTTTGAGCTCCTCGTCTGTCATAGCCTTGTACGCTGCGTAACCCCATCTGTGCCTTTTACCAACATGTCCTACCAGCTGCAGAACTGCTGTTATGTACTTCCTCCTGTCGAACACGTTCAACTCAGGGGCTATGTGGTCTAACAGGGCTCCTGCGACTGCTTCTATCTCGTAGCGTGATGCCATGAGCTCGCCCCAGACATTAGTCCTCTCGGCTTTGTGGTAGTCTGCAGCCTCGTCCCCCCTAACGTAGTTGGAGAGGCCTGGTGCTGTGAGCATGAACCTACCCCTGAACATGTCGAGCTTTTCAGAGACGCCTTTGAACAGTGGTTCGGGCGAGTGCTGGTATATGTCCACCTTCGGCATTAGGTAGCAGTAGCCTAGCACAGCTACACCCAGGATGCAGCCGAACTGTGAGTCAGCGAGCTTGCTAACAGTAGCCTCCTTGACAACGCCTTCCAGGTCCTCGAAGACTACGACCCCGAGCTCTGGTGCCTCGGGGCGGGGCTCGCAGAGCCTAGCCATACCTAGCAGGCTGTAGCCTAGCGTGAAGCAACCTGTTTGCTCCGCTATGACCAGGCTCATCCTATCATGAGTGCTCCTAGCCAGGTCGAGGTTAACGTTTAGAGTTTTAGCTAAAGATGTGATGGAAGCCCTCCTCGTAGCGGTCTCACGGTGCTTAAGGAGCATACGCGTTATAGTAGCCCTCAGGAACTCCCTAACAGCTACTGGGTCAACGTAGCACATACCATACCTCGATTTACCCCAGACGCACTTCTCAGGGATACCGATGAGCAACGGCTCCCTATACTCTGGGGCTATGTTGGTCTCAACATACGTCTTGTAATCCGTAGCGTACGCTGGGGTAACCCTCTCGAACACGATGCTAACCCCCCTCAGCCACTCATCGAGCGTAGGGAACCTCCACGTAAACTCGAGGTTCAACGGCTCCAGGTCGAAGAGGTCTATCCTGAAGAGGGTGGATAGCGAGGCGGAGGCGAAGTAGAACTCCGGTATCAGTAGCCTGGAGAGGTCCAGCGTGAAATCGTATATCTGGAAGCTGCGCATGAATATAGACCACTCCCCGTCGACGCTCAAAGTCTTCTCGTGGTAGGCGCGCTTCTGCCTATCGAGCTCCGCTATAAGCTCCGCCAGCTTTGAGCTCAACCCCGGCACCTCACGCCTCGTAGTTGTATATGAGTACTGTCTTAAAACGAGGTCTACTGCCACCTATAACCTTGTGGAAAGATTTCACGTGCTCGATAACCTTGATGTTGAACTTATGCCTGTCAACCCAGTTACGTATAAACTCGAACTGGAGGTGATCCTCTGGGAGCTTCAATATAAACTTCCCTTTTATGCCTGACAGGAGCTCCAGTAAATCCCTCATATCCTGCTCAGTGAAGCTAAAATGGTAGTAGCGAGACCTCTTAGTCTTCCCCACATCTAGGTGCGGTGGGTCGCAGTAGAACAGCGTGTAGTCGCGGTCATAGACTCGTATAACATCCCTGAAGTCCTTGTTCTCGATTGCTACGTCGAGCAAACGCTTAGCCATCTCCGTAAGCGATAACACCTTCCTCAAACTCTCCCTAGCATACGATCTTGAAGCCTCGACTGCGAATGAATGTCCTCCACCAAACATGCTATTCATTATAACATAGTACGTCCGGGCTGCCTTCTCAACCGGGTCGAGTTTATGAATCTCACCACTCTCGATAGACTCCTTAAACTCCTCGAATATACTTCGAGAGAAAGGTATTAGTAAGAGCTTCTTCTGTAACTCCTCAGACCTCTCCTTAACAACCTTAAACAAGTTTACGAGGAGCTCGTCCTTATCATTGTAGATGATAGCCTTAAACTTATCCCTAGGTACAAGCATAGTCATTAAACCACTACCACCGAAAACCTCCACAAAAGACTTACAAGGAGCTTTAGATATCAGCTCTAGTAAAGGCTTCCTAATATTCCAGTCTCCACCAGGATATTTAAGTAGCTTAACACCCCTACTTTTACCGAATGTTTTCTCAAGCTCTTCTACGAGATCACCGGTAACCACAACTTCACCTAGAACACCTAGCTCCCCCTCCTCTCTCGCCTCCTCAACAATCTCTCCTACAACCTCAGTTATAGGTGGTGCTGGTGGCGGGACTGGAGGTACAACATTTAAGTCTACCGGGTTAGGTGCCTGGAAAGGGATTTCATCGAACATGAAGCCCATTAAGCGTAACAGTTTAGAGTAAACAGCATATATACTATACTGTAGCACCCTCTCATAGCTCTTAACCCTCCAGTCCACAACCGCCTCCTTTTTACTCCTAAGCATGTCAACAACCTGCAACACGACCTCCGCGAACTCGCCAGCATCGTACAGGTGCTGCTCGTACACGATCCCGCTCGGGCCCACCTCGCTCCTATCGAAGTACGCAACATCCCTCACCGGTACTGTGAAGCCGGTCGAGAACCCCATGAGCGGTGGGAGCTCCGCGTGGACGGCTGGAGTACCAAGGGCCATAGCCTCTAGGACGGGTAACCCGAACCCCTCAGCTAGGCTTGGTAGTGCTAGTATGTGGGAGCTTGCTATGATGCTTAACAACGTTATCCTATGTAGTTTACCGAAATCCGTGGTAACCACTAGGTTAGACCTCTTCTTGAAGTAGCTTAATCCCTTATCCTCCGTTATAACAAGAAACTTTACTGATCCATCCTTCCCGCCTACAAGCTCTACAACCTTATCGTAGAAGGCTAGCCCCTTCCTCGGGTGGCTGTTAGCCACGGTGGTTACTACTACGTGCTTGGACGGGTTCAAGCCCAGCTTCTCCATGTACCCCAGCCCCAGGCTCCTGGACCTCTTAGCCTGGGCGATAGCGTCGAGGTCTACTCCGTGTGGCACAACGCCCACGACGTTGAGCCCCGCCTCCAGTAGCTTGTTCTGCGTGTACTCGCTGTTAGCTATGAAGTCCACATCCCTCATCCAGCCGTGCACATATTTTGTATTAACCTTACCCTCGATCGTCCCGTAGAACGCGCTGTTAACCCTGCCCTTAGCGCAATCCCTGGCCAGGAGGAACCAGGGGGTTGCTACGAGCGGGTCTACCGCCATCACTATCAACGCTGAGTCCCCGTTGCTCCGGAGCTCGGAGCTCGGGACTACCCTCGTGTCCCACGTCGACTTTATCCCCATCTTCCCGGCAACCTTAACGATGTCCATTGCTACTGTTTGAAGAGATATAGCCCTGCTGCTAGTCAACACTCTAAACACTAGTCACCCCACCCCAGGGTATTAACTGCCAGCTGGAGACTTTAGAAGTTCATCGAGGCCAGGAGCCACCTCAAGCTCGCTCTTCGATATACAGTAGAAGCCCCTATCAGTCCGCCTCAGGGAACCTGCGGGCACGAAAACCCACCTACCAGCACTAGTGATCTTAACTGCGACGTAAGCCTCGCCACCAGCCCTGCGGGCGAACTCCAGCAGCCTACCTATCTTGTAGCCTTCCACACAGACAGACTTGTACTCCCTCCTCGCTTTAACCTCGAATACCAATACCCGCTTATCCTTGATAGCCAGGACGTCTGGGTAAACGTACCTCTTAACCTTTGCCCCGCTCGCAGGAGCCCTCATAACGGCGAAACCAGCCTTCCACAAACGGTAGGCGAGCTCCCTCTCGTACGCGAAACCCCTAGCCCTTATCTCAACACCCAACGAGAACCCCAAGCTAATCTAGGGGCTCCCGGGGCTAGAAGGTAGCCCGGGCACCACAACTAGGAGGACGGGGTGGAAACACTAGGAGGACGGGGGGTTACTCAAAGCGTTTTAAACATGTAGCGTAGCGTGTAATCCTCCGCTGCGTCGAGGAAATCCTCTATGTTGATGCGCCGTGCCAGCGTAGCTAGCATGTACCCCTTACTTGTCTTCCACAGGAAGGCTCCAGTAGGCAACGTGGGCTTCCTGGCGTAGTACGCGTACACTTCAAGAGCCACCTTGTACGCCTCGTCGGCAGTGATGGGTTGCGAGTAACCGTACTGTCTTATGTCTCTGTCTAGCAGGCTCACCCTCGCCAGCTCCTCGAATATGTAGAAGTCGTACGGGCCTATCTGGAGCTCGGGCTTCACGTTCAAAACACTGAGCACGTGGGCCCCGCTGTTGCTGACATACTCATCCCTGCGTACTATGTAAACAGTGTAAGGGAACTCCCCGACGTCGTCGTCGAGAACATCGAACCCGGCCCTCCCGTTAGCAACCTTTAAGGCAACGTTGACAGGAACACCTACCCCCTCGTGGTCGGCGAAGGACGCTGGGAACACGAGCAGCAAGGTCAAGCCCGCCTCCCCCCGAGGAGCTCGTACAAAGCAAGTATGTATCTACATGTTTCAACAGCACGCTTAACGTCGCGGGTCATAGGCGCGAAGCGCGTCGTGTTAGCCAGAGGCCAGTTCAAAACCCTATCAACAGCGTCCCTCACTATACGTGCGTCGAGATCGGTCATCCTCGCGACGGCGTCGACGCTAACGTTCTCAGCACCGTACGGCGAGCAGAAGCTCCTCTCCACCCCGCGGTGGTAGAAGCAGAAGAAATCGTCGAAAAGGTAGAACACCACGAGCGAGAGGTCGTAGCGTTGCTTAGACATAGATATGTAGAGGTGCAGGTCGTCCGAGTCAAAGAACACAGGGCCACCATCAGTTATCTCCTCGAACGCAGGCTCCCTCACAAACCGCATAATCCACCTCAAGGCCCGCTCCCTATACTCGCTGGACAGGTAGCATCCTCTGATGATCCTCTCCATTAACTCCACGAACACGCTCTCCTCGTAGAACCTGTCCATGTACCTCCTGCTGATGCACCTAACGTCGATGAACGGCTCCAGCGACATGTGGTTGTACCTCTTGAGTAGTAGCACGCTACTATCTGTTAGTAGCTTTTCGTCCTTCTCCCTAACCTTGATAACCCATATGGTCCCAACGAGGCTCTTGATTATGTAGTACGCCACCGCCACACACCCCTAGCCCAGCATCTCGCTAAGCGTAACAACGTATTTGATAACATTGAGAGCATCTTTGAGCGCTCCCACATCGCTGGATCTCTCGATCTCCCTGGCAACGGTTTTAAGAGCATCGACGACCTCCTCGATCAACATAGCCACGGCATCAACACTGATCCTCTCAACATCGTACGGGAGGAACACGGCGAAATCACCGGCCTGGCACACGCAGAAGCTCCGCTTAAACAAATACAAGGCTAATCTACCAAACTCGTACTCGTACTTTGCAGTAGCGTTTCTGAACAACGCCCTCAGCTCCGACCTGTAGCCGACAACCACAGGATACTCTTTAGGATACTTGCTCCTCTTCCTCTGCCTCCCTTTCACGGGGCTCTTAATGTAGTCCTCCAGCTTCTTCAGCTTAGCAGCTACAGCATCCTCGGATTTGAAACACTTGTTAATATAGTGGGTAATTAGCTCTCTGAACTCGCCCTCGCTGAGAAATCTGTTTATATACTGCTCGAATTCCCTGTCAACGCAGCCTCGTTTAACTAGCTCGTTTAAGTTGATAGCCGTATACTTGGTGTAATATGTGGTAGCTTTGAACCCCTTCAGTATGCTAGGTTGCCTCTTCCCTGTTTTAATAACAACGTACGTGTCGCCACCACTGTAGAGAACACGTTTTATAACGTAGTACAACACCTCACCTCACCTCGATCTTAACAACGTTCCTCAAAAACTCCGGCGGGGTGGCAGACGTAGTGACTGCTACGATGCTGTCAGCGTGCTTCCTAAGTAGCTCTTCAGTCTTAGGCTCATCGAGGTCTGCTATGTGCCAGTCGGACAAGATCACTACCAGGCTACCAGGGTACTTTCTGTCTACAAGTTCCAGGGCAGGCCTGATTACAGTGCCTCCCCCTCCTTTGACCTTGAGTTTCTTGACATCACCCGCGCGCCTTATCACCTGCTCCTCGTAGACCGTAGCATCCCATGGCACTACCACCACTTCAGCAACATCCTTTACGATACTGTAGACTTCTGTTATGAATTGTTGGAACTCCTTCTCACTAATAGAGCCACTAGTGTCTACGAGGACAACAACCTTATCCATTTTCAGGAGCTCCTTACCGGGGAAAGCTGGGTGCTTGCGGGACGGCCTCGTCCATGTGCGTTTAACTCTTTTGCCCATGCCTTTTGTCAAGAAGGTTCTAAGTAACCTCTGCCACGGCACCCTAGGTTTCAGTAGCTCGTTTAAAATGCGTTCAGCCCAGCCTGGAGCCCTCCCCATCGTCTTAGCTACGACGAACGCCTCGGCATACTTCTTCGCCACCCTCTCCTCGACCTCATCATCAGAAGATGTAGTCTCGTCCTCGGCGTCCCCCTCGTTGAGTATTTCGTAATCACAACTACGGCAAGTTTTCTCATGCGCGACGTCGAGCTCCAGGTGCTTCTGCGGCGTGATCAGCGGGAGCCTCCTGTTCTTCGCTATCATCTCGCATATCTCCTCAAAGCTACTGTCAGCAACCACATCAACCGAGACTCGGATAGCAGATGCTAAAGATTTTGGCGTAATGAAGTAGGGTGGTACGGTGAACGCCTCGAGGAGGTACTGGTTGGCCTTAGCGTCCGCAACAATGTTTATATCGTAAACGTTGAGCTCGGGGAACATCTTCCTAACATACTTTGCCCTGGTAACATGTTTTAATATGATGTGCATAACCTCATGTGCCAGCACGGCAAGCTTAACAGAGTCAGGTAGCTTGGAGAAACGCTCGGGATTAACGTATATCCGTAGCCCGTCGGTGGACGCCACGTGGTCTAAAGACGGGTCAGAGTATATCCACGTCCTCTTAGCCAGAAGCCCGAGCAGAGGCTCTTTGACAATCAATGAGGCTATCAGGTCTTTAACTACCTCCTTCACCGCCCTCACCCCATGTACTTAGCCAGCTCCTTGATTACATCCTTCAGCAGGCTGGCGAACGCCTTTATGAAGGCAACCCTCTTCTCCCTGTTCATCAGCATTATCATCAGCGTTAAATGCTCTCTGTGCTTGCCGGCGAGATATTCGATGAATCCCTTGTACGACTGTGCTATTACATCTAACGGCTGCTGGGCTACAGCGTGTAGCACTAGTATCACCTCGTTTACCTTGAACGAGTCGATGGCGGCGGGGTTCCTTCGGATTTCCTCGAGCAGCCTTCTAACCTCTGCCTTGGTTTTTAGCACCGCTATAAACTTAGTTCCCACCTCTCTACCAACGTTCCCTATAACCAGCTCTTCTATGAAATCGGGGTCTGCATAGGAGAACTGGTGCAGCAGTACTGCTAGGTTAGTCCATGAGCGTGGCGTCGGGAAAGCTGAGTAGTCGTCCTCGTTTGGAGGTCTTATGAAGTCCTCTTTGAACATCTTTATGTATGCGTATGTAAGCTTCTCCCAGGAGTCGCCAAATCGACGCTCCATGTACGCTGCCCACTCGTCTACGGTAGGGGGCTCGACCTCAACAGTAGTCATCCTGTTCCTTAATGGCTTCGGCAGTGGTCGGGCGATCTCAGACCACTCAGGCGGGTTGCCTGCTGCAATTATCTTAACGCCACGGGAGAGCTTCAGTAGCCAGCTAGCCTCCTTCTCCTGTATAAGAGAGTACAACATGGCTAGTTGATCGTCCCTTTGTACATTAGTGATCTCGTCAAGGAACAGAACGCCCTCTATCCCATCTATTGATATTACCTTCAGTACTTTTGGAGGTAAGAACTCAACGTACTCCCTGCCACTGCTACCGTTAACACGAGGGATGCCGAGATCCTCGGGGAACACATGTGGAGCTACGATCCTGTAGTAAACGTAGTACTTGTTAGGGTTTTCTAGAACATCATTGAGCGTCCTTTCATCAACTTCACGTAAATCAATAAAGATCTTACCCTTCGCCTGTGCCTCTTGAGCAGCCAGTTGTTTAATAATCTCGGTCTTGCCGATACCGGGAGCTCCAACCAGGAATATCTTGTCAACTAGTTGAATTTGGGTTACTCTCACAGGCATTATGCCATCACCTCCTCAAGCTCGCTTGGGGCGGTAGCGGTAGCCCCGGCCCCCGCCCCCAGGCCGGGGATCATCCCGCTAGCCTCGCCTGGCACGTTTCCAACCATGGGGCTGGGTTTCATGCCCGCCACCCAGACCCCCCTACTTACTAGTAGGGGAGGGGGTATTTAAATCTTTCGTTTGGGTTCCGATTAGGTTGCAGCCTCCAGGCTCACAGGGGGCGGGCTCTAACGTACCGCTCCACCTCTCTCTTGAGGATTTCTGCGTTTAGCATGTTCTCTGCCGTCAGCTTCATCGCCTTCCCCCCTTCGACGTAGTAGACGTTCCACCCCCTCTCTATTCCTTCTGCCATTAGCGTACCCAAATGCGTCTCCACCATGACGGACTTAGTCATTCTGCCCAGCTTTGTTAGCAGGAGTAATGCCTGGCTCGGGTGTAGCCCGGCCTCGTAGCCCTCCACTATCAACATGTCTGAGTGCGTGGTTGCCAGCATTAGTGCCACGATCTTCCTCTCGCTGTAGCTCAGCAACTCAACAGGTACGCGCCTACCCTGCTTTAGGGCGTAGCCCGCCTGCAGGCTCTCTATGCCAGTGAGGTCGCGTATCTCCTCCACAGCGTCTGAGGACATCACTTGGGGCGATCGTGTCAAGAGCTCCCAGTCGCTCTGGCTCCACAGCGACAGCTTAAGCTGAACGCTCATACCTCTAACTAGATCGCCGGCTACCTCGTAGACCGCTACAGTATCGCCGGCCATGTAACCAACCTTCCTCACCCCCACGCTCTCCCAGAATTTGAGCACGCATGGGAGCACATCACTAATCCTCGCCCCCGAGGCGGTTCTACCGTTGACTGCACACGAGCACCCTCCCTTACTGCACTCTACACGGCCAGCACTACTTGAAACACTAACTCTAGATCTCTTGTCCAACTCCAGCTTCCCAGCTAGGGGCCCACCTGTAATTCCCATCGTTGAGAGGAGAGCGTAGATCAATGTTGACTTACCACCGGAGTTGGGGCCGTAGAGTAGGTTAATACCCTCCTCGATGGTCATCTCAACAAAGCTCACGCCCCTAAACCTTTCAACTTCAAGCACAACAAGAGCCACGGAAGCTCACCCCCAGCCCATACGGAAGCATAACTGGATAGTGTGTGAAGCCCACCTCCTATCTCACCACCTCACGTACAAACATTATGTACCTCAACACGTCGAGGGCTCTCTCCAGGATACTACTACCCTCAGCGTATTCAACGATTTTTCTTAGCGCCCTCACAATGTTGCTGCTAAGCTCGGCGACCACCTTAGGGTCTATGAGTTTAACGTCGTAGGGGAGCAGTATTGCTACATCCCTTGGTACGATTATCACGATGAAGTTGTCTCTAAGCATGTAGACGTCTATCCAACTATTATCTTCATAATCAAGCCTGTATATCACATTACTCTTATCAAACATCCTCTTTATGTCAGGGTCGTACGGTCTGGTTACGTACGGATATTTTATCTTGCCGCTCTTAGCCATCGACACAAAGTCTCTTAGCCTGCCCAGTCGCCGTGCCACCAGCTCTTTGTCCCAGAAGCATTTGCGGATGTACTTTCTCATGACTGCCACGAACTCTCGCTCGTTTAGCAACCTGTTCATGTACTGCTCCAGCCTGAAAGTGACACATAGTGGATCTAGGAAGTAATCGAGAGACTTTACAAAACACCTAGGTGGCGGAGGGAGCTCCTCAAGCCTGCCCACCTGTAACATGTTAACATCTCTAGCTGCTATCACGTAATACTTGCTATCATACCGGCTACGCAGGAACTTTATCATGTAGTGGGCAGCGGTCACCCCACCACCCCCCATAGCGCCTCGAGGATCGCCCGCTCCACCTCATCTCTGCTGAACTGGCTCGGTATGTAGCGGAACAGCCCATCCACCACGCCCACATCGTCGAACTCAACTTCTATAACTGCATCTGTTTGAGGATTGTAGGTGTAGCTTTCAAACGGCTCCAGCACAGCCTTCACACTCTTCGCCAGGAGATCAACAACCACCACCTTCCTCGTGGGGGGCTTACGGGTCGCCCGAGGCTCCCCCCAAACCTCGGGGTCCACCCCTTCATCCTTAGCCTGGCTCCATTTGGGAGCTTGGGATGTCACCTCGCCCCACCCCCTACCTATTAGTAGGTTGGAGGGGTTATTTAAACCTTTCGCTCGCATAACTAATAGGTAGGGGGTTGCGGTGCGTAAAAGGAAGGGTTACATGAGGGTCGTTTTGAGGTTGCTTTCAGAGAGGGGTTGTGTGAGCTACGACGAGCTAGTGCAGGCAGGGGTGCCCAGGGACACTGTGCACATATACGCTATTAGGCTTGCCAGGAGCGGGGTGGCCGTAAGGAAGAAAACAGACGGAAGAGGAATTCTATGTCTCAAGCTCCTAGCCTAGGGAGGCCACGTGGTCGAGGTCTATCTTGTTATGGCGGATCTATCGAGGGCTAAGGTTGAGGCTCTGGCTAGGCTGTCAAGGGAGCTCCCCGTATCAATCCTAGTATCCTACTCCACGTTCAAGCTCAAACCTGTAACCCTATCCAGGGTTAGGGAGCTCCGTGCTAGGGCCGGGGTGAAGGTCATGCTCGATAGTGGTGCGTATCACATGGCCAGGTTGGGGCTGGGTGTGAGGGTGGTAGAGTACGCGCGCTTCGCAGAACGCCACCAGAGGCTATTCGATGTTGTTGTAGCACCAGACGTCCCCGGTAACGCTAAAGCTACTGTAGAGAGAACTATGGAGTTTAGCAAGTTCTACAACGGGTGGTTCCTGCCTGTGCTGCAGGGCGTTAGGGTCGAGGACTACCTGTGGTGTGCCCGGGAGCTCCGGGACCTCATAGAAGGCTACGCTGGCGTAGGGGGCCTAGACAGGGGTAAGAGGAGGGCTGAGTGGCTTGAGAAGCTGCTGGGAGCCCTATGCAGGGGGTTGGAACTCCACCTGTTCGGTTTGGGGGCTAGGCTTACCAAAGTTCTAGTATCTAGATTCAGGGGTTGCGTTAGGTCGGTTGATACGGGGGCATGGCAGGCTGAGGTAACCTTCAGGAGGTGGAGTGAGCTTAAAACAGATGGGGACATGGTGGAGCTCGAGTACAAGGCTATGAAACGCTACCTTGAAAGGTTCAACGTTAGAGCCTTGAGTGCTAAAAGCCTGGTAGACTACATCTGAAAAAAACCAGGGGGTTACCCCATGACCGTTAAGGGGCTCGACGCAGTAGTCCACGCTGGCTACGGCTTCCTAACAGCACACGTAATACTGCTGAACCCGTACCTCGGCCTGGCTATGCTCCTATGCTACATCCTGTATCAGTACTACGACTCTAAGCGTGGGGAGCTCTGGGATGAGATGAAAGAGGACGTGCTAGAGTTCAGCATCGGAGTCACAGCTAGAGCCGTACTACTAGCACTCGGCTACTAGCCGTGCCATAAGGTTTGAGAAGGCTGGGCTACTATGGTTTGATGCAGGTGAGGGTAAATGGAAGATACAGAGTTGAAAGACAGGGATCTGCTGCTAGCGGTGATGTACGCTTTCGGCGGTAGAGCCCCTAGCACGCTACATTTGAAGGTAGCCATGTTCATATTTAAGAGACATAGAGAGATGATGCGTAAACAGCGTGCAGGCACGCCAGGCCCCTACCACTCCTCCTCCTCTTCGAGCTCCTCTTCAAAAACCTCCTCGGGCTCCAGCTCAAATTCTACCCCGCACTCCTCGGGGTGATCTAGGGCTTCGTCGTCCTCGCACGGGTTATATTCATCCCAGTCGTCCCACTCCTCGCTCAAGGCAGACACCACCTTAGCCTCTAAGACAGGGGGGTAATAAGCCTTCAAACTTAAATACGCAGCCGATGGGGTAACCCCATCGGGTGGTCTCGGGTGGTGTACAAGCGTGCTGTCAAAGTCTCAGATGAGGTCTACTCGAGGCTTAAGACCCTAGCATCCAGGCTCGGCTTCGAGAGCCCCAACACCCTCCTAGAGGCCCTTCTAGAGTGGTGGGAGCCCCTCCTAACACAGTCAAAAGTATCCGTCAACAGCACCTGGATCTACATAGAGCTTAACGGTGGGAGGGTGGCCTTAAACGTAACACAAGTAGACAAGATGTGCAAGCTCAAGATACTACCCGCTAAGCTGTGCGCGGAGGCTAAAGCCAGGATCCCATGGCTCTAACCCAGCCGACGGGGTAACCCCATCAAAGGCTGATGGGGTAACCCCATCGCTCCAAGGAAGTCAGCGATTAGGGTCCCACATCACCAGTCGGCATAGGTGAGGCTCATCACCAGGTAGCAGCCTCTGTAGCCGGGGGCTTAAAAACAAACATTAAAAATGTACCCATAAATTTATGGGGAAATCAATTTAAAGAAAGATAGAAGATCAGCGGCTACCGCGCAACCACTCGAGCAGCAGTAGTAGTGCTTTGAGTGCGCGCTCGTCGCGCTCGGCTGTTATAGCTAGCTCCGATACAATGTCTACCGCTATGTCCTTCTCGGTGTATCCTTTCTTGATTTTGTATTCGATGCTACCGTCCTTCTTTACCTTTAGTGTAAAGAAGTGTGGGATGTCGCCCTTGAGCTCTAGGTATTCGGTTATGTTGTTGAAGTTGTAGCCGTAGGCGTTGTTAACAGCTTCTAGTACCATGTCTAGTGTTGCGTTGAACAGCTTGACAATGTTGGCTGGTGGCTCTACGCCCCTCTCGGCTAGCAGGACGGCTAGCGGGGATAGGTTGTATGCGTAGGCTTCCTCGAGCTCCTCATCCTTCCACCTTATCAAGTGTATCAGCTCGTGGGCGAACGTAACAGGGCTGGGGGGCTGCACCTTGAACCACAGCATGTTACCCTCTTTAATGGCCGCTGCCTCTATGATCCCCCCAACGGTCTCAAGGGCGCCCACTGGTAGGACTGAGATCCTGCACGGGCCTGGTAGCATGCCCTCAACGCTTAAAATATCGTATATCCTCCTGTACAGGCCGTTGAACCACTGTGCCCTGCACAGCCTCATAGCCCCATCCTTCATCCTACCCATACTCCCAACACCCCCAAACCTATAGCCTCCTATAGAAATCTATAGCAACCGGGGTTTAAAAACGTTATGCTCTATGAAAGCCCGTCTACCCCCGCCAGTAGAGCTCCGGGTACGAGTATAGCAGGGCTAGTGTTACAAGCTTGGAGAACGGTAGGTTGAGCTCGGAGGATGTTGTTTCAAGTTGCCTCCTCAGGTCCCTGTTGACCCTGAAAGTGTACGTTTTCGTTGGCTTCGGTTCAGCCAGGTACTCGGCGAACTCCGAAACCGTAACGCCGAGCTTAGCTGCAACCCTCTCAAGTAACCCCTGGGTGCTCTTCGTGCTACCCAGCTCGTCGAAGAAGCGCACAAGAGCCCTCCTTATGTAGCACGACCTGTTTTTAAACCCATCGAGCTTGAACGGTAGCTCGGCTACGACGTGCGGTGCCTTACCGCTCCTTGTTTCAGCCTTAGTTTCAGCCTCGGCTCTCACAATGTTTAAGTCGACCTCCACAACCTCCTTGAACGTTGCGCGGCAGCACGGGCAGACCATGCCGGCTACCTCGTCGAAAACGTTTGGTATCACCGCGTACTTCTTCTTCTCTACTGTCCAGCTACTCCCGCATTTTGAGCATACGTATCTTATGAGCATCTCACCTTCACCTCCACCTTAAGTCCTCTTGACTCTAGCTTCTTCATTACTCTCATGTACACGTCCATGTACTGTGGTATCTTGACCCCGCGTAGCCTCGCCGCCAGGTAGACTGCTGCTCGAGCCAGCGTAGGCACTGTAAAAGACTGAACTAGCAGCCTGTCAACCTCGTAGAGCCTCCGCACGAACCTCCTTGCTAGCTCAGCGTCGCCACAGTTCACAGCCGCGCAGAACTCCTCAACCTTACCCTCGAGGACCTCCAGCAGGCTCGCCCTCTTGAAAGTTAAACCTAACACCCTCTGTAGCCTGTAGAGCTCCGAGGTAACCTCGCCCCTAGAACAGTCGAATAAATCATAAAATTGATGTGGGACGCTGAACCCACGAGAAGCCAGGGAGTGCAGGATAACGGCTGCAATTGTACACTCGCTCACAACGTTCTTAGACGAGTAGAGCCTCCTAAGCGTAACAGCAGAGTCGTACACAACTATTGGAGGGAGCTCCAGCAGGCCGGCCACCTCAGACACAAACTTTAGAATCTTTACGAGCGCGTACTCCCTGGCATTAAACTTCGACGTTTTAACACGGTCTCTTGCCCCGGGCGAGGAGAAGCCCCTAGCAGGGCCCATAGGTCGCCTGACATCCACGAAGAGCCCGTGAATGGCCGGGGTGAAGGGTTCATGGTGTGGGTTTTCATGGTAAGAGTGGTGGTCGAACTCGACTCCTAGAACCTCCCCCGTATCAAGGCAGACCCTTAAACCCTCCGGCGTGGTAGTAACCTCGCACATACTACGCCACACCACCGCGCCACCATAGTGCTACGCCACCTAAAACTTATATATCTGTATCACATGTAAACTGCGGTAGCACACCCCTACGCCTCCTTTAAAGCCCACCACCAAACGTAGATAGCGGGGGTCAACGTGGCGTCGGGGAAGGTTAGGGTTAACGCGTGGATCCCCAGGGAGCTCTACGAGGAGCTAGTGATACACGCTTTGAGAAAGCACGGTAGAGTCCAGCGCTCGATATCGAAGGTCGTAGTTGAAGCTATAGAGAGGTACCTAAAGGAGGAGCGTGTGAAAACAGGTTAAAAAAAGGTTTGGTTTAATTTGGGGTTTAGTTTGAACTCGCTAGCGCTAGTATGGTGCTACCCAGCCTGTAACAACCTGTATGATCTCATCGATGATAGCGGGGTCTGCATTGAACGCTGTCACGTAGTAGCTCTTAAGCCCGCTCGCAAGCGCTACGGCAGCGTCGCCTGTAGCCCTGGCAGAGTGCGTTAGGAGCTTGTTAGCAAATCCTAGATACTTCGCCCTATCGGGCCCGTTAACACCGTACTTGTCCAGGATTGGCCTCACAATGTCTTGTACCGCGGCCCAGGTGATCAGCCCCTGCTGCGCCCTAGCCCTAGCGATATCGGCTACCTGGCCGAACCTAGCTCCAACCGTGGTTGGGTCGTACTTTGCTGAGTACTTTGCGAACCTGTCCTGCCCGGTCCTGTAGAGCATACCCTGCACCACGCTACATGTTGCCCGCGTAAAGTTTAGTTTTATGTTCAAATAAGCGTCTAAGACGTTTATTTACAGTATAATACCGTTAAATATGATATGTAACCTACTGGGTGGGTGTTTTTGAGCGAGGACTTCATATTTAAGGATGAGTTTGAGCGGTTCATTGATAGGAAGACTAGGGAGTTTGTTGAACACTACACGAGGAAGCTTCGTAGCGAGCTCACGGGGCAGGTATATGGTATAGCTACGAGGTTTAAGACTCGCTTCGGGATCCAGCCGGTCATCGATATCAGGGTGAACATGCTTGAGGGAGGTGTTGAAATGTACATCCACGCCTACTTCGACGAGGAGACAATCGCTAGGATAAGGGAGGTGCTACGGAGAGAGTACTCTAAGAGCATGGAGGACACTAGGGCTAGGCTCAGAGCGTTGAAGCATATATTAGCATACGAGCTTAGCTCTCACACTGGTGGTGTGAGTGCCCTACTATCAAATATGTATTCAGGTGCCCGAGAGGGTGCTGATAAAACTGGAGGAGGTGGAGCAGAAGTACGGGCTGAAAAAGGAGGATCTGCTACTGAGGGCTCTTAAAAAAGTCCTCTACGAGGAGATAAAGTAGAGGTGTGCTTACTATGAGTTATCATGAGCTAGTCTTAAAACTACTAGAGGGGGTAACAGGGGCTTCAACAAGGGCTGACGTAGTATCTGTGCTAGAGCTACTTAGCAGCCTCTACGCTGTGGGGAGGATAAGCGACGAGAGGCTCATAGCGGGGTTGAACGAGGTGTGCACTGACATACTATCAATAAAATATCCACTTAAACCCGTTGAGGAGCTCCGCGACGAGGCCTCCAGGTGCGCCCAGGAGTTCTACAGGGCTATTAGAGTTAAGATTCTGAGAGAGCGCACGTACAGCAGGCTCCCAGGCGGGGTCTAGGCTGTGGAGGGTGAGAGGTTCAACGTAGATGTAACCCCGTTGCTCAACATAGACGTATCGAAGCTCAACATCAAAGTCGACGTGAACATAGACCCCCAGGCTGGCTCAGCGATAGCCGGGGCCGTGTTGAGTCTAGATGAGCTGAACAACATAGACTGGGACCTTGTTGCCAGTAGCGTTCTAGGCATAACAGATCCCATCGGGCAACTCAAAGAGTGGCTGGCCTCGGTCTTATCCTCGTTCGTGGACGCTATAAAGAAGCTGATAGAGGATGCTATGAGCGGGATACGCTCGCTCATAAGCGAAGTGTGGTCGAGCCTGAGGTATATCAGTGATAGGCTGTCAGCGCTTGTTGATATGGTGAGGAGCGTTGTTGTCAGACCCATCCTCGACGCGCTGGATTGGGTTTCCAGGACGCTACCGAGGCTAGTCGACCTGGCCTCCGAGGCTCTGAGGTCGTATGCTAGGGCGATAGATGATCTACCGCGCATAGTCGGGAGGTTTACAGACACCGTTGCCACAGTCTTCTCAGACCTTCTAGCCAGGGTAAGGGATGGCTTCGCACGACTCATAGACCAGCTGGTGAGGCTCTCGGACCTCGTTAGAAGCCTCTACGCAGAGGTTACCACCACGTTCTACAGGCTTGCTGATGTGATCGCTACAGGGCTGGCCCGGCTCGTAGAGCAGATATCAAGGTTCCCAGACCTCATCAGAGACCTGGCCGGGAGGGTTGCAGACACCTTCTCCGAGCTTGCTACAAGGATAAGGGAGGGGCTAGCGTGGTTCATCGAGCAGGTGGCTAAACTCCCGGGGATGGTCAGGGAGCTTGTATCAACTGTTGCAGGAGTGTTCTCAGAGCTGCTGGCCAGGGTGAGGGAGGGCTTGGCGGAGCTTGTCAAACGCATCCTGGAGATACCTGGCGTGATAAGAGACCTGGTATCGGCTGTCGCCAGCCTCTTCGCAGACCTGGCGGGCAGGGTTAGAGACAGCATACAACTGGTGCTAGAAGCAGTAGGCAGGCTCCAGGAGCTGGTGCGGGACCTAGCGTCCAGCGTCCTGGCAGTATTCGCTGAACTCACAACAAGGGTAAGGGAGGGCTTGGCGCAACTCTTAGACCAAATGGCCAGATTCCCAGACCTTATTAGAGAGCTTGCAGGAAGGGTTGCAGACATCTTCTCCGAGCTAGCATCAAGGGTTAGGGCTGGCTTCGAATGGTTCATAGAGCAGATCGGTAAAGTCCCTGACATGGTGAGGGATCTCGCAGCCAGGATAGCAGACGTGTTCGGGGATCTCGCTTCCAGGATCAGGGAGGGCTTAGTGCTACTCGCAGACCAGCTGGCCAAGCTCCCAGGGCTGGTTGGGGAGCTCGCTACAACTGTTACCAACGCGTTCTCAGAGCTACTAGGCAGGATAAGGGAGGGGTTAGCGTGGTTCATAGAGCAGATCGGCAAACTCCCCGGTCTGGTTGAAAGCCTGGCATCAGCGGTCGTAGCAGTATTCGCTGAACTCACTAGCAGGATAAGGGAGGGGTTAGCGTGGTTCATAGAGCAGGTGGCCAGGTTCCCAGACCTCGTTAGAGACCTCGTAGGCAGGGTTGCAGACGCCTTCGCAGAGCTGTTAGGCAGGGTGAGAGACGGCTTAGCATGGGTAGCGGAGAGGATACTAGAAATACCCAGCTTGGTGAGAGACCTGATATCAACTGTGGTCAACCTCTTCGCAGAGCTAGCATCGAGGGTGCGCGAGGGGTTCTCATGGTTCATAGAACAGGTTTCAAGGCTGCCAGCGCTGGTCTCCGAGCTCGCTGGAGGCGTAGCAAGCGCCCTAGCCGACCTAGCCTCCAGGGTTAGAGACAGCATACAACTTGTACTAGATACTGTAGCCAGGCTACAGGAGCTGATGCGGGTCTTAGCCTCCGATGTTGTAGCTATGTTCAACGAGCTAGCGACCAGGATACGTGAAGGGTTCTCGTGGTTCATCGATACCGTGGCTAGGCTGCCGGAGGTGGCTAGAAGCGTCTTAGACGCAGTCACAACCTCGATTATTGACATGTTAGAGAGGGCTAGAGCAGGCTTCGCATGGTTCCTCGAGCGTGTAGCGGAGCTCCCGAGGATCGCCCGGGACCTAGCAGACGTGCTGATAGCAGTGTTCAGCGGGGCCATCGAGCAGGTCAAAGCAGGCCTGGAGTGGCTTCTCAACACAGTAGCCAGGCTACCCGACCTCATGAGAGAGCTTGAACTAAGAGTCGTGGAGGTGTTCGCAGACCTAGCCGGAAGGCTACGGGAGGGCCTAGAATGGCTTGTCAACACACTGGAGAGGGTGCCAGAGGTCATTAGGAGTGTAGTCAAAACTCTGATAGGCGATGTGGAGGCAGGCGTAGGCGGTGTAGTCGAGTGGGTGCGCAGAGGGTTCGAGCAGGTAGACAAGACGCTATCAACAGCCTTAACAGGGATACGCGAATGGTTGGAGGCCGCCACAGCAACAATAAGAGAAGCTGGGGTGGCGTTCATGGGCTTCGTGAACGCAGTCCTCCAGCTGCCAGAGAAGCTGGCGGAGAAGCTCAAGGAGGCTTTCAAGTCGCTGGTAGACCTGGCAGAGGCTGTTGTTAAAGCTGGGGCAGAGCTCGCTAAAGAGCCGTTCGAGCTGCTCAAACGCTTCGTCCTAGAGCCCCTGAGCAGGGGCTTTAGATGGCTTTGGGAGAGGCTGGTAGAGGAGTGGAAGATACTCTATGGAGCTCTAAGCTCAGCACTAACATGGCTCTGGGAGAAGCTTGTTGAGACTGCTATCGCAGTAGGCGGGGTGGCCGTTAAAGCGACTTCCAAGGCCGTCGAGTGGATGCTAGCAGCTGTAGCATCCATAGTAGACGCCCTTGTAGCCCTGGCCACAAGGTTTGTTGACTTCCTGTTCGGGGGCGGTAGGAGGACTGCCAGGGATGTTGAAACAGTTTTCATAGAGGCTTTGAAGAGGGACGTAGGGGTGGCAGAGAACCTGTGGGCCCTGTCCAGCGATCTCGTGCTACCGTTCTGGAAGGCCACGCTAGGCCCGCTCATGCTACGTGGCTTTGTGAAAACATTCGGGGACGTAGAGGTGATAGTCGAGCCGGAGATCCTAGGAGGGAAGCTGGGTGGAGCTAGGTACTCCGTTAAGCTGTCAGAGCTCGCAGACGCGTACACCAGGGCCTTCGAAATCTTCTACACGGGCTACTCGTTCGGCGTGGCGATGGCACTAGCTAACACACTGTTAGTCAACATACAGCATCTGTATGTACCGAGGGTCGTATCGTACTACCAGCCCAAGGTGAAGGACGTTCTCGGGGATATCCTGGCGGAGGAGATCAAGGAGGGCGCTAGGGTGGATATGTTCGTGAAGCCTGTCACCGAGACAGCACTAATAGACTACGCTAGGAGGAGTCTGGCGTTAAGCGAGGGGCTGAAGGACGTTAAAACGCTTAAATCGCTCTTAGCCACGATAAGAGCATATCTAAAGATCTACGGTCTGCCAGAGTGGTACGTTGAGTTCCTAACAAAGCACCCAGAAGAGTTGATGATAGACTTTGAGGACAGGTTCGGGATCAAGAGGAAGGTATTCCTATCTCACATATTCGAGCTACCCACGCACAGCGAGATGGCCAGGATGACCCAGAGGGACATATTCCCGAGCCTGAGGGAGATGTGGCGTGTGGGATGGGTAAGAGGGTGGAACCCTGACCTGACGACTATGATCTACCTGCTGACATTCAAGTACCCCAGTTTCGAGAAGCTATGGCAGTTCTACATGCGAGCCCTAGCAGGCATGCTGTGGTTCAAGGCGCCTGAAACCATCAAGATGGTGTTCGACAAAGAAGCGCAGGACGTCCAGGCCGGGCCTCCAGTATCGCCTTTGGACCTGCAGAAGAGGTTAGCGGGCCCGGATCAGGTAAAAGCTTTCGAGACAGCGTTGAACGCATACTTCAAGTGGCTGGAGTACAGCAACTTCTCCTGGTTCACCCCGCACACAAGGATCCAGGAGGTTCCGGTCGGGGCCGAGATATACTCCAAGCTCGGAGGGTGGACGGCAGACTCATGGCTCATGGTCGACGTGGCTGCAGACATACCGACAAAGATCGATATGAGGTGGATGTCAAGGTACGGCATATTCCTACTGATGGCAGAGAGGTTCGAGGCAGCGGGGGTTAAGTTCGAGTCCTACGCTCCAATGGTTGAGGTTGTACCAAGGTTACTTGATGCCTCGCCTGCAACACCGGTACAGGTTGACCTGACATGGTTCTCCAAACTACTACAAGCCACGGGATTGCACCCGGCGTGGGTTCCAGTAACCACAGTGGCCGAGAACATCATGGTGATAGCCGACGAGATGACCCTGCTGAGGACGGGGTGGTTGAACCTATTCAAGGAGGGCATGCTAACAGTAGATGATGTTGAGAGGTTCCTAGCAGGGCTACTAGTAGCGTCATACAAGGTCGGCTACTGGGATCCCGAGAAGAAGGTGTGGACTAGCGGCTGGATAAACCTGCCAGTCCGGTGGCTACCTCACGAGCGCAGGCTACTGCAGCTCAGGATGGCCATGGATAGAGTGCTAGACATCTATAGAGAGATATACGGTTACATCAGAAGCGGTATTAGGACACTAGCTGTAACCCCGGAGGAGGCGAGGGCTAAGCTGGAAAGGCTTGTTACAACGCTCGACGCACACTACAGGGAGCTCACCAAGGCTATAACAGGTGTTGAGATGACCCTCAAGCTTGACACAAAGTACGCTGAGATGTGGCTCGAGCTCCAGAGGCTAGCACAGGACATAGAGGCATACGAGAGGGTTAGGACATGGTGGAGTAGGGTTTCAGGGTGGCTGCTATACAGGGTGGCTTACGGGTGGGTTACTGACGAGGAGCTCTCAAGGCTGATAGATGTTGTTTCAAAGTTCATACCCCTACACCCAGTCGAGGTTAGAGCGTACAAGGAGATAGCTGGGGCCGTTCTAAGCATAGCTCGTAAAGAGTCCATACCATCACCTTCAACGCTGGCGACGTTCGCGGAGTACATGGTTATATCCGTGGAAACTGTTAAGGAGGTGCTGAGCGCCTATAATGTTCCTGAGAGGTATCACGAGCTCTGGATTAGATATATAGCTGTTAAGCCTGTTAAGAGCGACTACAAAGCCGTTATCACAGCTGCGCTCAAAGCGTTTAGATACGGTGCTATAGCTGAGGAGGAGTGGAGGAGGATCCTCGAAGAAGCTCTTAGATTTGGGTTCACAGAGCAGGAAGTTGTGTTGATTGGGAGAAGAGCTTTCTACGAGATCCTAGTTGATGAGGCTAGAGAGTGGAGGCCAACGCTACTAACACTGATAAGTATTATTGAATATGTGCCTGAAGCCGTAGAGCTCCTAAAGCACTACAGGGTAGACCCTGTGTTTAGACCTGTTGTAGAGAAGTACGCGTTCGTAAAGCCTCTCGCCGACGAGGTTAGGGTTCTAGTCAACGCGCTGTACAGGGCTAAGAGGTACGTGGAGATACCGAGGGAGCTCGAGGAGAAGGTGTTGTCAATAGCGAGGCAGCTGGGGGTAACCGACGTAGAGCTGGCTATGAGGGATCTAGCCTTGGAGCTCCAGGTGCTGGTGGACGAGTCGAGGGTTTGGCTACCAACACCTACGACCATAGCGACTCTAGCTGAGTACGTTACGTTGCCTAGAGAGCTTGTTGAAGAGGCTCTCAAAGCCAGGAGGGTGCCTAGCGAGTGGGCTGGCATATGGTTGCAGTACATAGCAGTAAGACCTGTAAAGTCGGACTACAGGGCTGTTCTAATGACAGCTCTTAGAGCACTAAGATATGGGGCTATAACGGAGGATGTGTGGAGGGGGTTACTTGAGGCATCTGTAAGGTACGGTTTCACCAGGCCCGAGGTCGAGCTACTGCAGCTTAGGGCTGAGCTGGAGCTGATGGTTGAAGAGGCTAGGCTTTGGAGGCCTAGCTTGCTCACATTGATAGGCATGATAGAGTACGTGCCCGAGGCAGTGGGGTTACTTGAACACTACAGAGTAGACCCGGTGTTCAAGCCTGTCATCGAGAAGTATGCTTTAGCTAAACCGTTAGCTGATGAGGTTAGAGTCCTGGTCAACTCGCTGTATAGGGCTAAGAGGTATGTAGATATACCTAGAGAGTTGGAGGAGAGGGTTCTATCAATAGCTAGGCAGCTTGGTGTAACTGATTTTGAACTCGCACTCAGAGACCTTGCCTTGGAGCTACAGGTGCTGGTCGACGAGCATAGAGCGTGGATACCTACACCTACAACCATAGCCACCCTAATGGAGTACGTGAGTGTACCTAGAGAGTTGGTTGAGAAAGCCCTTAAAGCTAGGAGGGTTCCAGAGGAGTGGCTTGGTATATGGCTACAGTATATTACAGTAAGACCTGTTAAGGCTGATTACAGGGCTGTTCTAATGGTAGCTCTTAGAGCCCTAAGGTACAAGGTTATAGCTGATGACACGTGGAGGGGGTTACTTGAAGCGGCCGCCGCGTACGGGTTCACCAAGCCCGAGGTTGAACTACTACAGCTTAGAGCCGAGCTGGAGCTCCTAATAGAGGAGGCTAGGCTCTGGAGACCCTCCCTGACAACGCTCATAGCCATGCTCGAGTACGTGCCGGAGGCTGTCAAACTACTAGAATACTACAGGGTAGACCCGGCTTTCAAACCTTATGTGGAGAGGTACGCTATGATCAAGCCTCTAGCCGACGAGGTTAGAGTTCTTGTTAACGCGCTGTATAGAGCTAAACGCTACATAGCGTTACCCGTAGAGATCGAGGAAAGGGTTCTATCGATAGCCAGGCAGCTTGGTGTAACTGATGCTGAGCTCACCCTAAGGGATCTAGCTCTAGAGCTCCAGGTGCTAGTGGATGAGGCTAGGGCTTGGCTCCCGAGCCCTACCACACTGGCAACCCTGGCTGAGTACGTTAGCATACCGAGGGAACTCGTCGAAGGGGCACTTAGAGCACGTAGGGTCCCGGTAGAGTGGGCTAACATATGGTTACAGTACATAGCTGTAAGGCCGCTTAAAGCAGACTACAGGGCCGTCCTATCGGTAGCCCTTAGGGCCTTGAGGTACAAGGCTATAACGGAGGACGCGTGGAAGAGGCTACTAGAGGATGCCGTTAAATACGGCTTCACCAGGCCCGAGGTCGAACTACTGCAGCTAAGGTCGGAGCTAGAGCTAGCCATCGAGGAGGCCCGGGAGTATGTGCCCACACCTGCTATGATGGCTACGTTTGCAGAGCACCTTCCAGAGGTTAGAGCCTACATCAAGGAAGTGCTCGAGGCTAGGAGGGTTAGGGGCGTTTGGGTGGAGCTCTGGACTAAGTACATCTACCTGCGCCCCGTTGTAGACGAGGTTAGGAGGTGGGCTAACGCAATGTTCAGACTAGCAGAGTACATGATAATAGATGTTAAGCAGTTGGAGCCCGTCCTCAAGATCCTCGAAACATACGGTTGGGAGAAGCTCGAGGCCGAAATCATGGTCAGGACTGTGCTGGCCGAGCAGGCAAGGAGGGCTTTCACGGAGGTGCTAGGGCCCCCTAGGACGCTAACGGCCATGGCGAGGTACACTGATAAAGCTGCGGACTTCGCGTACACGAGGGTCGCGAGGCTGATAGACGCCCTGCCCGTCGACCAGGCCACTAAGAACCTACTGAAGCAGATGTGGAAGGAGTACATCACTACGTACCAGTCGTGGCCCGAGATATCAGGCTACATTACGGAGCTCATAACGGCGTACGGCGAGGGGGTCATAGACGACGTTGAGCTAGGCAGAGAGCTAGAGTACTTGAGGAAGCTCGGTGTACCGGAGGCTAGGCTAGCTTTTGCTAAGAGGAGGGCTATGCTTAGAAGGGTTAGGGTGCTGGCGAGGAGGAGGTAGGGTGAGTGTTGCTGAGAGCTGGGATGGCTTCAGATGGTTTATAGCGGACGAGTACTCTAAAGTAGTATTAAGTAAGGGCGAGTTATCAGTCCTGAGAGCTCTACAGCTACTACCGTGCCTAGCGTTCGTCGACGTGGGTGCACATGTTGGATACTATAGTGTTAGGATGGCCCGGAGGTGTAGGAGGGTGGTAGCATTCGAGCCCAACCCGAAAAACCGGGAAGTCCTCGTGAAAAACCTGGAGCTGAACAACATACGTAACGTAACGGTACTCCCCTACGCTGCAGGGGAGTCAAGGTATAAGGCGAGGCTGTGGCTAGCAGGCTCGGGGTCAACCCTGCTCGAAGGCTATGTAACCGGCGAGTCAGCCGAAGTGGACGTGGTACCAGTGGATGAGGTGGTGGAGTACGCTGACATAGTTAAGGTAGACGTGGAGGGCTACGAGTGGAACGTAATCCAGGGGATGGGGAAACTGCTGGACAAGTATAAGCCTACGCTCATCGTAGAACACCACGACTTCAGACACTACAGGACGAAGGACTACCCCAGGATAAGGTCTTACCTTAAGAGCCTAGGCTATATCGAGCTCTACCTGACAACCCCTCACAGGCTGTACTACCATAGATCGCTTGATTTGAGTGTCATCAGCCCGCTCATAGCAGACCACTGGGTCAACCACTGCATTATGAACCTAGAACAAGGCAGACCCTGGTATTACGGGTTACCTTATACCTGGTGGTGGGGTATGAACTTGATCGATTTTATCTATGAGGTTAGAGAGCATGTTCTGAGGCCTGATGAGCCGTTGTGGGTGGAGCTCCTTGTACGCGGCTAGGCTTCGTGACAGGCGCATGCTGTACGTCTACCCCATGTGGCATGTTGTATCGTTCACGCTCATAGCCCGGAAACATGTAGAGTACATGCGGAAGGCTCTCGGCTTGAACGTCCAGGAGCTCGACGAGCTAGCATTCACGTCCTTCGTCCCAAGCGTGCGCTACACTGCTGTAGTGCACCCGTGGATATACGTCTGGCACAGGTTCATCAACAGTAGGAGGGACTCCCTAATCGAAAGCCTACGTGACAGGTTCGACTCGTACCTCGGGTGGTGGCGCGGGCACTTCGAGCAGCTCGTAGCAGTCGATGTGTGCGATAGCGACAGGATCAGCGGATACGCTGTGGAGCTCCTGAACCAAGCGGATAAGGTTGTTGTGCCTAGCAGCTTCTGCGTAGAAGTCTACGGTAGGAGCGGTGTTAGGAAGCCTATCACAAGGGTGCCACACGGTGTAGACCCGGAGTGGTACACTACGCCTAACGTCTGGGAGACGGCCCCGGTTAAAACAGTAAACCCGGTTCTACTAGAAGTCTTCCTGTACAAGCTTAGGAGGGGTAAGAAAGTGCTGCTGTTCTGGCTATGGCATAGCCCCATGCGCAAAGGTTGGAGCCAGGTTAGAGAGGTTTACAGTAGGCTTGTTAGAGAGAGAAGAGACGTCGTGCTAGTTTTGAAGACGACCGCGCCCTACACCAAGGAGTTCCAGGAGGTCATGAGCCTTGGGGCCTTGCAGGTTTACGGGTGGCTTTCAGACTACGAGAAGATGGTGTTGTACGACCTGGCTGATGTTACTTTGAACTTCTCCCAGGGAGGGGGGTTCGAGTTGAACTGCCTCGAGAGCCTGGCTAGGGGCGTGCCGTGCGTGGCGAGCGGTTGGGGCTCGTGGACAGACTACGTGCCCGAATTCCTGCAGGTCAAGGTGGGGAGGAGGGTTAAGGTCTTCGAGGATAACGCTATACACGTTGGATACGGCTACGCTGTGGATGTAGAGGATGCCCTGAACAAAATACACACTATACTAGAGGACTACGAGGAGTACAAAGCTAAGGTTGAGGAGTGGAGGGGTAGGCTGGCTAGGGAGTATAGGTGGGATGTGGTTGTACAGAGGCTAGTTGATGTAGCTGGGGTGTTTTATTAACCTCTAGTATACCATGTTTAAGTGGTGGTTGTAAGTGGCAACCCCTACCCCGAAACGTGAGCCCACAGTAGAGGAGGTTCTGAAGAAGATTAGGGAGGATATTGAGAAGATGCTCAAGGAGGGTGGGTCTATAGCTTCTAGTGCTCAGCAGTCGCTGCAACAGTTAAACAGGCTTAGCGAGGAGCTTAGGAAGCTCGCTGAGGAGCTCAAGAAACCCCCTAAGCCGACCACAACAACTACTACGGCAAGGTAGTATGAGCGATGCTGGAGATAGCTAGTTTCGTTGTGGCAGGGTTCCTGGGGGGGCTAGCCTCGGCACTGCTCTGGGCTGGGAGCTTCGAGGAGCTCTGGAGCTACGAGAGCTTCAGGGCAGTAGTGTTGGGGGCTATCGGGGGCTACCTGTACTACTTGATGTTCACTGAGTGGAATGTCCCGAACACCGTTGTAGCCTTCTTTTTCGGCTACGCGTTCAAGGACATTGTTGAGGCCCTAGCTAGTAATGTGTTAGGCAGGATCCTGAGGGGCTACAAGGCGTGAGCTGGAGGGGGCTTCGAAAGAAGGGCTTCGAGATACTATTTCCAGAGGAGTGGAACACTGTAGTCGACTCGCTGGACGAACTCTACGGTACGTTGACAACTGGGGAGAGGGACATAAACGTCCGGCTGGTTTACGGTGCGGGGGGTTTCTTCAAGACGAGGATATACGCTGAGGGTAGACCCGTAATTTTGGATTGGGACCCGATACAAGTCTACCAGTTCTACGATATAGCGAGGGATCAGATAACAGAGGCCGTTGATAGAGCGAGAGTAACAGGGATATCTGACCTGATAAGAGAGTATACCGGGGCGTCTAGGGATCTACTTGTCTTAATCTACGGTAAGCTACCGTCGGCGGACGACGTAACATCAGCTGTTAACAGGGCAGCTGTAACGGGCATAGCTGATTTGATAAGAGAGTATACAGGGGCATCTAGGGGGTTACTCGAGCTGATATACGGGAAGGTGCCCTCCCCAGCTGATATCACGGTTGCAGTGGATAGGGCTGAGGTTACGAGAGCTACAGATCTGATAAGGTTGTATACTGAGAGGTCTACTAGGGCTCTTGAGGCGGAGCTCCCCAAGCTGGAACTCCTGAAGGAGTATGCTAGGGAGACTAGGGATACCGTTGTCAAGCTTAGGGTGGACGAGTACGGTAACCTGGGTGTTGTGATAGCTGAGCCCCTGGACGTGTACGGTAGGGTTGTAGTCTCAGCCCCGAGCGAGCTTGTGGAGGAGTTTAAGCCTGTATCAAGCTATGGGTCTATATCTGCTACGGCTAACACCGCGGGCTTCTCAGTAACCCTCGCTAAGGGCGGGAGGCCTAACGTAAACGTGTACTACAGGCTGGGGGGTGCAGGTGATGTGAGCATCGAGGTTAGCTGGGACGGTGTCACATGGAGGGTTCTCAAGACGGTAAGCTTGGCTGCAGCAGGCTCCGGGCTGGAGGTTATCACTGGGGTAGCGTACCCATACATCAGGGTTAGGACTCCGACCACAGGTATCGATGTTGAATTCGAGGTGGTTGCCTCGAGGTGAGCGAGGCGGAGCTCGACCGGTGCCTTGAGAGGTTGAGGTACGCTGTGGCCGGTGAGTATGTGAGGGTGGACGATATAAACGTTAGGGTTGAGTGTACAAGGCTACTAAGGGATGTCCTAGCTGGGAGGGTGCCGGGAGACCCCTTGATTGATGAGCTGGATGCGATAATAGCTAAGCTTAGGTATGTTAAGGCGGGGGATATCATTGAGCCTGAGGATCACAACTACATTGTAGACTCGTTGAGGAAAGCAAGGGATGTCATTGTCCGTATCGAGGAGCAGCTTAGAGCCCGTATCGAGGAGTTAGAGTACATGCTTGTGTTCGCGCAGCCAGCGTACGGGTTCAGGCTTGGTGTAGCAACATCCCCGCTTAGAAGGTTCCCAGATTTTTTGAGGCTCGTGGCGGCTCCATCCCTTGTGCTCCTAACGGAGCTGGACGTTTACGTGGGTTACGTATCGCCTGCAACGGAGCTCCTGGTGGAGGTTAAAAGCGGTGCGTAGCATAGTAGACGGTGTGGTGGGGGGTTTTGATAAGGCAGCAGGCGGGAGTGGAGGGGGCCCTTAAAACTGTTGACCCGAGGTCTAAGAGGTGGGATCTGGGTGTAGCTTATGAGGATACGTTCACGGGCGCCAGCGACTCGGTCTCAACTAGCTAGTCTACTAGCCGGGCTTAACAGTGTTAAGCCTAGGCCCAATGCCTTCAACAAGAGGTTTGAGTACCGGGTGTACGAGTACGACCGGGGGGTGTACGTAGTTGATGTTAGCGGTGTGAGGGGGTTTGTCAACGGCAGGGGGAACATGCTACTATCGAACTGGTGGGCCCTACTCCTAGGGCTCCTAAGAAACCTTAATACAGGTGATGTCCTGGACACAGGTGGGGCCGGCTATCCTCTGAGGTCAGCAGGTGATGTTAATGCCGGGGCGGCTGTCATCGACTATGGCACTGGCACTACGCCAGTTGAGTTCACACAGTTCAGGCTAGCGAGCCCAGCTGGAACCATAACCCCGACTATAGCTGTAGGTTATTTGACTGACAGGGTTAGGGTCAGCCTCTCAGGCACACTACCAGCTACCGCCTACGAGCTCGGAGTTAGGCAACCACTATTCGATACAGGCGCGTACCTTAGATACACACTTCTAACCAGGGTTACCGGTAGCTGGGCTGCAGGGACGGGGGTAGTCTACAACATAGACTTCACAGCACCATGGGTTAGGGCAGTCGGGGACATGATGTACGGGATCCACTCTGATATAAACGCTACCATGGTGAGGATCGATGGAGCCAGCTTCACAGCCAGGACAGCGGCTGATGTGAACGCAGGCTCAATACGCCTTGTCGCCAGCTCAGAGCCAGTAACGTGGTCCCCAACACTCTACAGCATACCGAGCCCGTTCGAACTAACAAACTTCTACTCAGACCTCCTAGGCACAAGGCTCGTCAGGATGGTTCAACTCGCGGGGCTCATATCCCCGGCTGCGGACACAACTGTCAACACCCTAGCACTATACCAGGACATATTCGACACAGCTGGTATAGCACATACAGTGTGCATGGCAGCCCTACCCCTAGCCACGCCTATCACACTCTACGCTGGTAGAAACAACATAGTCATCTGGAGGATAGTAGCACTCTAGACACAGTTGTTGTTTCTGTTTTTCTGTGTGGGTTTGCTGTGTTGGGGTGTTGGGGTTTCCCCGTGGGCTGTTGCCTTTTCCGGTGGCCCCTGTTTGCTGGGGGTTTGTTTTGGGTTTGTTGTTTGGCTGCTGTAGCCTGTCTGGGTTGGGGTTACCCCGTGCCCGGCCCTTTTAGTGGGGTTACCCTGTGCTGTAGCAGCTGTGTTCAAAGGTAACCCCCGGGTTTTATAGCTGAAGTATCAGTTTCCCACCCGGGTGTTAACAGGAGTATCAGCTCCCCCAGCCTGGTTCCATGAAGGCTACCAGCCCCCAGCCCGCCCCAGATGTTAGCCCTTTGATGGGGTTACCCCATGCCCGGCTGATGGGGTTACCCCGTGGGTTGGTTTAGGTTTTTTACCCTTAAATTTAAGGGGAAGCGTTTTAGGGGCTACTCTCTATGCTGCTTTGTGTGGGCTGGGCTGGGGGGTAAAACTGCCCCCCGTTGGGGTTACCCCGTCGGCTGCCTTCTGGGGGTTTGGTTTGGGGTTTCCCTGTTGTTAGCTTTTCCGGGTGCCTCCTAGTTTTTCCAGTTGTTCTCTGAGTTGTTGGTTTTCCTCTCTGCATATCTCGTAGGCTGTTGCTATTGTTTGGGCTGCTTCTAGTAGTGTTTTCAGGTGTGGTGGGGGTGTTTGGTGTGTTTCGGCGTAGTGTAGTACTAGCTGTGAGAAGGCTTCCGCTAGTTTTACCTTCTCGCTTCTGGATAGTTTTGCCCAGGCTCTGCCTGCCTCCTCTGTTAGGGTTATGCAGGCTCTAGCCCTGCCGGCCACCCCCGTGCACCCCTGCTAGTGGAGCTCTACTAGGCCGTTGCCCTTCCGCCTTATCAGGCCCGCCTTCTCCAGTATGCTCTTCCACTTCTCGACAGTCCTGGGGTCCGCTCCGCGCACGTCCATTATCGCCAGCTCCAGAGTCTTCTCGGCTGCCTCCTTAGGTTTGCTGTTCAGCCCCATTATTTCCATTATCCTCCCCACTATTTCATCGTAGACCTCCCTTGTCCTAGCATGCTTGCGCGCACGCCGGGGGGCCCGCCGGGGGGCTAGGTAGAGCCTTAAAGCCTCCTCAACAGCCCTGGACAGGCTGCCGTGAGCCCTCCCGTACACCGCCGGGGCCGCTTCAACCAGCGCCCTGTACACCTCCTCGCTCACCAGAACCCCCAGGTAGACCTTACCCCTAGGTATCCTACTCTTAGCCGGCAACCCGCTACACCAAACCATAAACTATGAAGGCTAAATCTAATAAAGTTTCCGGAAAAATTTTATGTACCATACTATGAAATCTAAATTGAATTCCGGAAACGCCTTTAATAAAGGGGGAAATTTTTAACACAACAAATATATACGGTAATACCTTTAGTAATCAAAATACTACTCCACGTAAACGCCTGGACAGAGTAGGGCGATGAGAGGGGAGAGGGGGGAGGCGGGAGCCCCAGTCCGCACACAGCATGCCTAGCGCGGAAAACACAGCCCAACCCCTACAACACCTACACCCACCCCCCTCTGCAAGCCTAAACAGCAAGGCTACTGCTAGAGCCAGCAGTAGCAGCAAAACCAGAGCTAGTAGGGTTACCCCAACAGCCCACAACACAAGCCTCTGGTATACGTACTCCACCCCCTCCACAGACACTAATACAACTAATACAGCAGCTAAGCCCAAACCACACACCACCACACAGTAGATAGAGGCGGGCAGGAGGGGGGCATAAGTTTATTTCCCCATAAATTTAAGGGGAAAAAATTACGGTAACACCAAACATTAGCCCCGCTAGATACACGCCCACCCACACCAGATACACGCCATACCACCAGATATACGCCAACACGCCACACCAAATATACAACCACAACACCAAATATACACATACAGCCCCACCATATATACTCATTAGCCACGATGACATATATATAGCGCACGTGCGCTATATATATGTCATCGTGGCTAATGAGTATATATGGTGGGGCTGTATGTGTATATTT
>Ga0209393_1000131_pt1 | contig 36357 bp, 44 predicted proteins | sample SSWtaG_2_FD_184117 | JGI IMG/M metagenome (GOLD analysis project Ga0209393, IMG submission 184117) | Hot spring microbial communities from Sandy's Spring West, USA to study Microbial Dark Matter (Phase II) - SSWsed_130316 (SPAdes)... | ecosystem: Environmental > Aquatic > Thermal springs > Hot...
CGTTTTCAGGCACTAACCAGCTGTTGGCAGCGTTGGCGCTGCTCACAGCCGCCCTCTGGGTATATTTCGTGCTTGGGATCCGCGGCAGGATCGCTTGGCTCATATTAGTGCCCGCTCTCTTTCTGTGGCTCACGGTAACTTCAGCTCTGGTTTTATGGCTGGTATTCATCATGCCGTATTTGCCGTTGCTGTACCAGCTGGGCGCCGGCACTATAATTATCATATCGCTAATCTTAGACTTCATGCTGATAGGCTTATTTATCTCAGCGTTTAGGAGAAAGTAGTGAAGAAAATACTCTCGGAAATCCTCCAGTTTTTTAAGGGTATGTATCGGGCGAATGTGGAAAACAGCGTGTCTGCTCTCCAGCTCGAATACAACGAGCTCAACTATACTTTTTTAGTCACTCTGTTGGGTAGCTTTGTGGGGATAAAAACTGTGCCGCCTCTGCTGAGTCTTGAGCTTTTAGAGGCTGTGAAAGACGACTTGAGATACATGGTCTCCAGGGCTGTCAGGGAAAGAGATATATTTGCAGACGTCATGTCTTCGTTGGGGGGAGAATGGTAGTTGAGCTACTAGACGTGAAGATGGGAGATAGGAGGGTTGTTGTCGTGCTTGGGAAAGGCGGCGTGGGGAAGACAACAGTCTCTATCCTCCTCGCAGATGAGCTTTCTAGGCTTGGGAAGACTCTCCTGGCTAGTTTCGACCCCGCTAGGCACTTGGTGAAATACCTCGGCCTCAGTGAGCCTGGCAAGGTGGAGAAGGTGGCCGAGGGGCTGTACGCCGTGCAGTTTGATATTGAGAAATCGGCGAAGAAGATTATCGAGGAGCATGCAGACCTCATAAAGGTCGTCGTCCCCTCGCTTTCGGCGCTCAACTTGGAGGACGTGGTAGATATGATCTACCAGTCGCCGGGATTCGAGGAGGAGGTGTTTTTGAGGTGGCTCAACCAGGTCTACTCCAGCGACTACCGGTACGTAGTTATCGACACGCCGCCCACAGGTATTGCGCTTAGGACACTGGCCCTGCCCAGGCTTTACCAGCTGTGGCTCCGCCGCCTCATCGAGATCAGGGAGAGGATAGTCGCCCTGCGTTACGTAATTGCAAGAACCCTCCGGCAGAAGGCGGAGCTCAACGACCCAGTCCTCTTCAAGCTCAAGGAGTTGCTTGACAGATATGGGGAACTCCAGAGGAGGCTGGCATCGCCAGCGGACACCTCCTATGTGGTGGTTGCAAACCCGGAGCCTCTCCCGCTCTACGAGATGCAGACAGTGGTAAACTACCTAAAGAAGGAGTTTTCTAGAGAGCCTACTCTGCTCGTGATGAACAAGGTGATGCCACGGGAGGCCTCCGACAAGCTCGGCCTCTCTGGCGAAATCGAAAAAATTCTGGAGGAGTTCCGGCGGTTGCCGGGCAGAAAGATCATGATAAGGATGAAGGTGCCGCCTCCCTCTACTCTTCAAGATGTTTGGAATTTAAAGGAGGAAATTGAGGTTGTGACATGAGTGCAGTTTTCGACTTCGTTGGGATAACCGCCTTGATGGTACTTTCAGTAGCCTCCGTGATGTGGTATTTTAGAGAGCGGAAAAAGATACTTATGTTTATGAGAGACTACGTCAAGGAGCTGGAGGAGTTCTTCAAGCCTAGAGACAAGACGTACACCCTGCTTGGGTATCTGGTGGGTTTCCGCGGCGTGTATAAGCTGGGAGGCGGAGACGAGCTGTATATACTCTTCACCACGGCGCCGCGCTACGCCTTGCTCTATCTGCCATTTATAAAAATGCTGGGGAGGGAGGACCTCTCTACCTACTTCTACAAGTCCGGAAAACCTCACAGACTAAGAACATACGTGGCGGTGAAGCAATCGGCAAAGAGAGTGCTTATGGTGGTGGAGTCAGACATACAGCGGCTGGGTCTCAGGCTAGAGAGGGCCACTGTAGAAACGCCGATTGGCAGATACGCGGTCTTTCACGAGCTTGGGGCATCTCCATACCTCATAAACGACGTACTGCAAAAAACAAGTCTAGACATAAGGAAATTGGCGGTCTACGGCAGCTTAAACGCCGTGGAGGTGACGGTACCCCCCAGGCTTGGGGAGGTAGAGGAGGTGTGGGATCTGTTAAAAACCGCACTTAAACTTGCCTCCGTCTAAGTTTTAAAAATTATCTCTTGCCAGCGGCTGTTAGCCTTATCTCCGCGGTTAGCGTCTCTATGAACTTCGTCAGCTCCTCCTTGGCCACGTCGTTAGTTATCTCCATCCTGAGTCTCGGCAGGCGCTTTACTGCCTCTAGCTCTCTCAAAACAGAGGCGGGAACCCCCGCCTCTATGGCCTTGAGGCCTTCCTCGTAGTATGTGTAGATGGCCTTCATGAGGAGGAACTGCTTGACGGGGGCTGACGGCGTGTCGATGGGGTTGTAGGCGTCCTGCTTCAGGAAGCCCTCTCTAATCATAAATGCCACGTTTAGGATGTGCTTCTCGTACTCGCTCAGCGCCTCGGTGCCCAGGATCCTCACGATCTCCTGCAACTCAGCCTCCTTCACGAGTACAGACTGCAAGGCGTCTCTTATCCTCCTCCACTCAGGTGACACGTTCTTAGACCACCACACCTCCACCGTGTCGACGTAGCGGGAGAACGCCACCAGCCAGTCTATTGCCGGGTAGTGCCTTGAATACGCAAGTCTAGGCGACAGCGGCCAGAAGGCGCCGATGAAGCGGAGGGTGTTCGACGTGACCGGCTCCGTGAAGTCGCCGCCGGGCGGACTCACAGAGGCGGCTATTGTGAGAGAGCCCACGCGCTCCTTGCTTCCCATCAAAACGACGCGGCCGGCGCGTTCGTAGAACTCCGCAAGTCTCGTCGGCAGGTAGGCCGGGTACCCCTCCTCAGACGGCATCTCCCCTATGCGCAACGCCACTTCGCGCATGGCCTCAGCCCAGCGCGAGGTGGAGTCGGCGAGCACCAACACGTCGTATCCCTGGTCGCGGAAGTACTCGCCCAACGTGGTGCCCATGTAGACGGAGGCCTCCCTAGCCGCCACAGGCATGTTAGACGTGTTCACGATAATGGTGGTTCTCTCAAGAAGAGGTCTGCCGGTGGTGGGGTCCTTCAGCTTGAGGAGTCCCTGAAGCGCGTCGGCCGCCTCGTTGCCGCGCTCGCCGCAGAGCACCGGTATGATGAACCGGCTCTGGGCGAACATAGAAAGCGTGCGAATCATGACGGTCTTACCGGAGCCGAACGGACCCGGCACCGCCGCAGTGCCGCCCTTGGCTATGGGGAACATGGTGTCTACGGTGCGGACGCCAGTGATCAGAGGCTCCACGGGCGGTAGCTTCTCCCTAAACGGCCTCGGCCTCCTGACAGGCCACTTATGCCACATCTTAACCTCCACCACGCCCCGCTTGGTCTTAATTCTGGCAATTACGTCGTCCACTTTATACTTGCCGTCGGCTACCCACTCCACCACGCCGGGCGTGTGGTCAGGCAGAGGGGGGTACAGAATATAGTGAGTCATAAGCTCGGTCTCCTTCACTGCGCCGAGCACATCGCCGGGGTGCACCTCCTCGCCGGGCTTAACGGCTGGTTTAAAGTCGAACTCTGACTTAAGGTCAAGCGGCGGTGCTTGGTCGTAACCTATGCCGCGGGCGATGAACGGGTTCTTAGAAATCTCCTCTATGTTCTTAAGCGGCCTCTGGACGCCGTCGTAGATCTTGCCTATTATGGTGGGGCCTAGCCACGCGCTCAGCGGCTCCCCCGTCCTCACAACTGGCTCTCCCGGCTTAAGACCCGTGGTGTCTTCGTACACCTGGATAAAGGCCTTGTCGCCCTGTATCCTCACCACCTCGCCAAACAGCTTGAGCTCCCCGACGAAGACCAGCTCGTAGAGCCTCGCGCCGGGAAGATCGGCCTTTACGACGGGCCCCGATATGTATTCAATCTTCCCGCTCATATCGTCTCCGAATAGAGGAGGTGTTTTAAATCATCTAGTTTATTCGCCAGAAGGGTCTCCAGCGAGTAGTCGACGGCGATGCTTCCATCTTTTGCGGCAACTATTACCCCGCCGCGTATGTCCCTTTCGGCCACCACACCGGTGAGCCCGAGGGATCTGGCTATGGTCTCTACGACACCTCTGTCTTTCGGGGACGTGTATATAACTACATCTCTGCTCTGTACATAGTTAACGGCGTTTCCTATAAGCGCCGTCAGGAACTTTATGTACCTCTCAGACCCCCTTGCCTTATCCACCTCGTTGTATACAGCCTCTATCAAATCCCTTAGAAGCTGTTCATACGTCTCGGCTATCTTCCTCCGCGACTCCACAACTGCGTCGTAGAGTATACGCTCCTTCTCAAGCGTCACCTCGCTCTCGATATTGGTTATCTGCGCAGAGAACTTGCTGAGCGCGGCGTCTACCTCCCTCCTGATTCTGCTCTCGACATCTACGGAGAGGTTCTGCTTAAGCTCCTCAAGTTCTCGGATCTTCGAATTAATCAGATCTTCAAATAGTGACATATTGCCGTTTTTTGGCGGTCTTTATAAATTATCCGCGTTTCAGCCGTGGGCTACCCGCCTAGGACTTGCCTGACGATCTGTAGGTAGTTGACCTCGCGCTCCATGCCCTCCTCGACGCTGGGCACCTCCACAACCAGCCTCCGCGGGTTCCTCATCCTAATTTCGTCTAGGTCCTTCCTGATGGCCTTGGCGATTTTAGACGTGATGAAGATCGCATCGTATGTTTCGAGATTTTTCTTGAGGTACTCCAACGCCTCCGCGGGGTCCTCGATGGTCTTTCCCTTGAATCCCATCAGCTTGAAAAGCGCCACTGTAGACCGGTCGCCGATAACGATGTGCATACGAGCCAGATATCAGTTTTTTAAAAACTTACCACGGCTCCTTCTTGAGGCCTAGGAGATACGCGGCGTAGTTCGTGCCGCGGTGTATAATGGGCGTCAGCACAGCCGCCAAGGCTACGTATTCGGGAGGGATCTCGTTGTAGAGACTGAAGACTAAGAGAGCTGTGAGTATGAAATCCAGCTGGTCAAGAGGAAACGCGGGATATCCTCTGGGCATGCAGAGACGGCGTTTAATAAAGGCGCCGATGAGGTCGCCGAGGACCGCGGCGAGAGACAACACAAATGCGTCCAAAAGCGATAGGTATGGACGTATCAGGTTGGGTGCGTAGCCTAACAACGTCCCCGTGGCGACCCCTATGGCGAGCCCCTCGAAGGTCTTGCCGTCGCCGAAGATCCGCCTGCCATCTCTAAGACGCCGGCCAAAGTCAAGTGGGTGGCGCCGCTTCAGCCGTCCGGCAAAAACCGCGAGGCCGTTGGCGACGTAGGGAGGCCAGATGAGGAGAAAAAACTGGACAAGATCCATTACTCGTGTGTCTTCATTACGTGGACGAGTAGCGACCTCAGCGTTATGAAGCCTCTGCCGCAGACGCCGCATACATACGACGTCTCTCTCTTAGTCACGAAATGCCTCCTCACGTGGTGTCTGTACTCCTGGCTCTTGACCTTTGTATTACATATGGGACAAACCACGTCGTTGCCGCTCTTCTTACCGTGTTCCATGTAGTGCCACACCACATTTCTCCAGCTTACCTCCTTCTTGCAGACCGTACACTTCAGAGTGGTGACGGGCCTCGCGTAGCCTTGCTCTGTACAGGCGAAGCACAGCTCCGCCGTCATGGCCTCTTAAAAGAAACCTATCTATAAAGATTGTCCTAGCAGTGTGGCGCCACCGAGTCAGCTTTACTCATCGCGTCTTTACCTTTTTCGACACATCCCTCAGAACGTCACCGAACCCCTCAAGGGAAGGCTATTTCGATCAACACATAGATGATGCCTAGTAGAGCCACCGTGGCCCTTGCTCCAACCCGGCGTCGTACTTGGCCTCAATCCGCTTTCGGCGTCGGCGCAAGGCGACATGCCCAGAGCGGCATGAGGGGTATTGGGACTCGGTATCTGGCGACAATGGAGAGAGCCGCCGCTATGTGGGAGACCGCTCTCGGAGGGTCGTTGAAGGGAAATAGGGGAAGAAACGGAGGAAGGAGATAAACTAGGCCAAGGGCTATGCATGCCGTATAGACCCATATTAAGAGGAGGGTTTATGTGCTGTGTGTAAAGCGATGGTGTTCTGTTAGGGACGTAGAGGGGGCTGGCTCTTGGATCTGTTTTTATATTGGCTCTCTTCTAGAGCTGTGCACCGTGGCGTGGCGTTGATAGACTGGAGAAGCGGCCTTCTGGCGTATGTGGAGGCGGACGACGCGGCTCTGGAGGAGTTTAGAAAAATTGTGGAGCTCTGCGGCGGCGCGCTTGAGCCAAGGTCTCTGCCGTGTATGACGTCGCTTGCGTCTAGGCTGAAGGTCAAGTCTGTGTTGTACATAACCGATATATATGGCATTGCGAACTCCGTGGCGTTTGAGAAAAAGACGGCGCGGACGCCGTTGCTAGAAGAGGCGTGGGCCTACATAGACAGCCTTATCTGCGGCGGGGGCGAGGTGGAATGCGGAGAAGACGTGGTGCTGAGTTGTTGCAGGCAGTGCGACCTTGTCTGCCTCTTGGCGAAGGTTCTGGGGCTCGCTAAGGTGGGGGTCAAGGTGGACCTGAGGGGGGAGATTAAAAGGAGGTTAACGGGCTAGGAAGCGAAGGTGAGAACCTCCTTCCTCGTGGCGGCTCTCGCCTGCCGAAGCGTCTCTTTGTAACGCTCCACATCCTCCTCTATCTTGTCCAGCCGCTTCTCAACGTAGCCGATGAAGTAGTTCACGAGTAGCTTCACCAACACATGCTGTGGTCCCTTGAAGTAAAACTTGTTCACTATGTCTTTAGACCAGTATATGGAGTGTCTAGCCACGACCTTCAACAAATCTACATGCTCAGGATAGAGGTTTACCTTGTCCAGCCAGCCCGCCTTCTCGCTCCTCACGTGGCTCATGGGTACGTAAAACAGCGGCACGATTAAGCTCCTGTAGGGCCTAAGTCTCTCAATCAGCTCAATCGTCTCCACCACGTCCTCCGGCTGCTCGTCGGGGAGGCCCACAATGATCGTAATCGCCGGTATCAGACGGATCTCGTGCATAATCGCCGCGGCTTCGACCACTATGTCGTGCCACTGCTCTATCTTGTAGGGGGCAGCTTTGCCGGGCATTATCTTGCGGGCGAGGCGCACGGAACCCGTCTCGAGTCCTATCTGGGCACCCCACCACTCCTGGTGCCCGTCTAGTATTATCTCCGAAAGCTTGGTGAAGAGCCTCCCCATCTTCTTCTCGCCGTGGTACACGGCCACGAGAGTGGTGTGGCTCCAGCCTATTTTTCTGTAGTACCGCTTCGCGAGCTTGTGAAGCGCGATCAGCTTCTCCGGGTTGGGCTCCACGCCGGTGGAGCCGTAGAGCGGCACCTCATCTGCATGCAACAGCCCATCGATTATACCCGCCTTGGCGTTTACCCTGAGCTCCTGCTCTATCTTCTCCAGCGGGTACCACCGCATGGCTCTCAAAGTGACGGAACAGAAGGCGCAACCGCGCGGACATCCCCTCCCTATCTCCACAAGCCCGTTGATGCTGGGGTACTTTATCGTGGGTATCTCCTCGAGGCTAGGCGCCTCCTGAGCCCCAACGTAGACATATTTGGGAAGCGGATCGCCGTTTATGGCGCGTTTCACGATGTCGACGATGAGTTTTTCTCCTTCTCCGTCGAATATGGTATCTATGCCCCACCTCTCCACCAGCTCGGGGAAGTAGAGCCACTGCCACGCCGCGGGCCCTCCGACTATGATCCTCAGCCCGTTTCTAGCCTTGGCGTCTCTGATTAGGGGAGCTATACGTTCCATGAAACGCCGGAAGAACAGGGCGTTCATAGGCTCCTTACCGACTAATACGCCCCAGGTGCTACTCGGCGGATTGAGGCCGAAGTAGTCGTGGTGGCTTAACATGAGCACCTTGGCGTGCGGGATGTATTTGTAGACGTGGTCTGGGTCTATCACGGCGGCGTTTATGCCAGCGTCGAGTAGCTTAGCCTCTATCTTCCTCATGCCGTAGGGAGCCTCCACAGGCCTGCCCCATCTGTCCGTCTTGAGCTTAGGAGCAAAAAGAAAAGAGTGGAACCTCTCCGAGAGGCCGAAGGGAAGCTCCACAAAGATGGGCCCCGTCGTGCCGAACCCCAGAAACTCCTTGCGGTGATAGTTAGACATCATGGATCTGTCGGCAGTCAGTACAACGTCAAAGCGAGGACTTGGCATACTACTATCCGGCTTATCCATTTTTAAGTTTTGAGAGCGGAGACCCCTATGGAATTCATGGTAGTGGGCGAGGCCGACGAGGAAACATTGAGTAGGGTGAAGGGGCTCGTGGAGTCGCTGGGCCCCCCGCCGATAGATCTCGTCGTCGTTGGCGCAGATGAGACAAGGCTGGAGATAGGCGATATCTACGTCCTTAAGGTGTCGTTGCCCCTTGACAGGTACAGGGTGTTGCGGGAGGTGGCCGTAGCCCACGCCTTGACGGACCCCCAGCTGATGGAGGTCTGGGCGATTCCGCTTGGTGTTACACAAGACAAGCTCGCGTACGAGCTGTCTCTAGCTCTGCTGAACCGGCTGGCAGACGCCATGGTAGCCAAGACAGACCCGGGCCTCCTCCTGGAGAAGGCGCGCGTGGAGGTGGTAGAGGGCGAGACGCTGCTCTACACCGTCGTCAGAACCTTCGCTGTGGACGTCTCCGTGAGCCTCGCCGTGGCCGGTCTCACCTCCGAGGCGCTGAGGTTGCTCGCTCAGCTGTCTCTGCACCCACTGTACGAAAAATATAGGAGATTCTGGGACTTCGCCACTGCGAACTTCAAGTTCATGCCGATATACAACTGGCTGATGTTGATGCTCCGCTAATCGACAAGACCCTCCTCTGTTATTCTAAACGAGACCTCGCCCTCGGGGTGGTATGGCGAGTCGAAGATCTTGGCGATGCGGATGTTCTCCTTGCTTTTGCGTAGCCATATACGGTAGGTGGCGCCGTGTGCGAGGATATTGCCGCCTGCCGGTCTCAGCGGGTTGCCGAAGAAGACGTCAGGTTGCGCCATCACTTGGTTCGTGATGACGACGGCGACGTCATATGCGTCTGCAAGCCTCAGGAGATCAGCCACGTGTTTGTTCAGCTTCTGTTGTCTCTCTGCCAGATTCTCCCGGCCGGGGAACTCGGAGCGGAAGTGGGCAATTACGGAGTCCACGACTAGGAGCGCCACGTTGTGCTGTTTAATTATCTGCTTGGCCTGCTCCACCAGAATCATCTGGTGGTCTGAGCTGTAGGCCCTGGCGTAGAATATGTTGTGGAGGGCCTGATCTGGGTCGAGACCCCTCGCCCTGGCTATCTGCATAATGCGCTCCGGCCTGAAGGTGTTTTCCGTATCTATGTATATGGCCTTCGCCTCCAGCCCGCCCCGCTCCTCGGGGAGCTGTACCATCACGGCAAGCTGGTGACACAGCTGAGTCTTGCCGGAGCCGAACTCGCCCGCTATCTCCGTGACGGCCCTGGTCTCAATGCCGCCGCCCAGTAGCTCGTCCAGCGCCCTCACGCCGGTTGATATGCGCCTGATCTTCTTCCTCCTCTCGTACACCTCCAGCGCAGATATGAAGGAGTGGAGTCCCAGCATCTTCCTCGCCGCCTCTATAATTTGTGCCGCACGCTCCTCGTTGCCGATGATCTCCGCCAGCTCCTTCACAGAGGCGAAGGCGATGTCGCGCACGGTGTAGTATCCCTTCTCCTTCAGCTTCGCCCCCGTGACCCTCCCGATGCCTTCTAGCTCCTCTATGTCGAGCTCGGGGTTCACCTCCACAGCGGCTTGGGCCACCTCGGCATCCGGTTTCTTCCTCTTTGAAGACACAGAAGAGAGGGGTCTGAAATATATATTTTTAATGGTGGCAATAATTTTAACCTCTAACAAGTGTCTCACGGTGACGAGAACTTACCAAGCCGAGCTGTGAGGAGTGGGTCAGGGGCAGATTTTTATAAACGCAATCACCACCCCAAGTGTCGCTTAAGCGCCGTCTTGAGGGTGTGATACCGCCGGAGCTGATGGAGAAGGTACCCTCCTCGTTTGAAATAGTGGGGTCTAGAGCCGGCGCGGTTGCCATTGTGGAGATTCCGGCGGAGCTGGAGCCGTATAAACACGAGATCGCAAGGGCCATCACGGCCATGAATAAACACGTGAAGGCGGTGTTGAGGAAGCTGGGTGCGCGCACCGGCGACTACAGGCTTTACCACTTTGAGGTCTTGATAGAGGGACCCACCGAGGTCCTCCACAAGGAGCACGGCTACTTCATCAAGGTAGACCCCACCAAGGTGTACTTCTCCTCGCGGGACCAGACTGACCGGCTGGACATCGCCAGCAGGGTGGGGGAGGGCGAGAGGGTGCTCTACCTCTTCGCAGGCGTCGCTCCCTATGCGGTCGCCATCGCGAAGCTGGCGAGGCCTAAGATAATAGTGGCGGTGGAGCTCAACCCCTGGGGTTTCAAATACATGGTAGAGAACTTCAAGCTGAACAAGATAAGAAACGCGGTGGCTGTACACGGAGACGCCGCCGCAGTAGCTCCGCTTTTCAAGAAAAAATTCGATAGAGTATTGATGACCTTGCCGCTGGGCGCCTACAGATATCTCCCCCTGGCCTTTGGCTGCCTAGAGGAGGACGGCGTGGTCCACTTCTACCATCTGGGGCGGGAGGAGGACCCCTTTAAAGACGCTGAGGAGGTGGTGAAAAAGCTATGTCCAGAATGCCAAATCGTGGACAGGAGGGTGGTGAGGGACTATGCCCCAGGGGTCTACAAGGTGCGCCTAGATATATACAAGCCGCGTTAGAAAAACCGCGGCGTCTCGCCCTCTTCGCCTCTCCTTCTTGGAGGCATCTGGGGCTTTTGCTGGATATACAGCATCAAGACGCTGGGTACCTTACCCTCCTTGGCGAATTTAGCCAGAAGGTCCTTATACTCAGAGGTATGTGCTATGTCTACCCGGATGAACTTAATGGCGACCTCCCGCAACATGGACTCAAGGCGCCTAAGCATGTCTTCGGGCATCACCGATGTTACCACAGGGTTGCTGAGCCACGACTCGAAGTCCTTCAGTACCCTCGCTATGTAACCCAGCATGGCTTGGGCCGAGTAGAGGAGCTCCAGCCGGTCAGCGACTTTCATGGCGTCTCCATGCGTCTCAAGCTCCCGTATCTGCCTCTCCTGTTCTTTCACCCACTGCTCCAGCCGCTCTATCATGGACTCGAGGTATTCCAGGACCGCTTCCGAGGTCGGGGATTTATGAGACATGACAGACATGCGGTATTAATATATAAACCTTATGCAAAAAGCAGAACCAGCAAAACAGGCGCCAGAAGCACCGCAACCGCTATGAGACCCCCTGTCTTCTTGTACATCCGCACGGCGTGCTGGATCTTCTGGAACCCCTCTTCCCCCAGCACCACTGCATCTACCTCCACCAGCTTGTAGGAGACGGGATGCGCGCCGAGCATTTTCTCGGCCTCCGCCACGGCCTTGTCGACGGTCTCCAATATGCGGCCGTGGTCTATCCGCTCCCCCACGATTCTGTAGCCCCGGCCGAGCCCCACCCCTGTGGCTCTATGGGTGTCTGTGGTCGCCACCTCCACCACGCGGAACCCCCTCCCCCTGTATCTGTTCACTATCTTCTCGTATAGCCCGGCGTCTAGGTTGTTGCCATCAAACACCACCAGCAAACCCCTCACCCCGTCGCACTCGTTAACAACAGCGGATATGCCCGCCGGGCCTATCTCAAACCCCAGCGGGTCTAGATGCCCAGCACCAACCTTCCCCACACCCACAGAGAAGGACCTGCACAGAGGCGCCTCGTGTAGAGCCGCCACACCCTCCGAAAGTGCCTTCACGTCCTCCTCGCTCCAGCGCACGGGCCCGTCAAACTTGTTCTGGGCGTCCACAAGTATGTAAGCTCCGGCGTCCACCCGCCTGGCGACCCACAGTGGGATGTCGTCTGACGCTGAGCGCAACCTGCTGACCACTGCGAGATGCGGCGTCGCGCCGAGGCTAAACCCCGTCACCTTGACGTCGCCCAGGACCGCCTCCCGGGGCTGAACGCCGGCCGGCGGCTTCCCGTTCTGCATAGACAACACAGCCCTCTTCACAGCCTCCACTATCTTCAACACAGACCTCCTATCGACGGGATCGCGTTCGTGGCTACCAACCCCGTGGAGGAAGGTGAAGCGGAAGCCCAAGGCCTCCACCTCGCTGTTAAGCAGATCCACCAGCTGGCCCCCGCCTATGTGTCTGAAGGGGCCTGGGTGGAAGTCTGAAACCACCACCACGTGGCGCCCACCCACCATATACACGTGTAGCGGCACCTTCTCCGCCTTGCCCAGCTCCCTAAAAGCGTCCTCAATCACGTCGTCCTCCGCAAACACGGCATATAGAAAACTGGAGAACATACACATGGCGTCTAGACCCCCCGCAATTTTGTTTATAGCAGGCTTGAGGCCGTACATAACTACTGCATACAGAACAGACAGCAGCACTAGATACGGTTGCCCGAGGACGTAATACGCGGCGGCCGACAGGAGTATGGGCAACAGGTAGGCGAAGCTTCTACACCTAAGCGCCATGGCCACCAGGGCGGTTGTCAAGGCGCCGACAAGCGCAAAGGTGAGAGGCGGCTTCTGAAACACCACGTCAAGAAACGCGATAACCAGAGCGGACACCACAGCTACGTAGTAAGACCTGCGGGGGTTAACCACCGTCCGGTCAACCGCAAATAACGCCGCGAAGAGAAGCCCCCCAAACGCCAGGTAATACAAAACGGCGGTTGGATACGTCAACGTCTTCACCAACGCGAGAAGTGTCACCAACGCGGTGGCGTACACGGCAAGCCTCTTGCCGGACCTGCCCAGCAGAAGGGAGTAGCTCCTCTCGAAGGCTCTCATAGCGACTCTATGTACCTCCTAATCACAGAGGAGTACCTCTGTGCGGAGACGCTCATCTTCAGGTAGCGGTTTACCCGCGGCAGTTTGTAGAAATACAGCTCCTCCTCCATTGGGTTCACCACGGCGTAGCCCGCCTCGGAGATATCCCACCTGTTTTTAACCCTATTCGCCACCTCTCTGTGGAAGCTCTGGTCTACGTAGGGGTGGAGCACCACCACGCGGTCAAGCCCATAGAGGAGAAAGCTCTTAGCCAAGGAGAAGCCCAGGTGATAGGTCTTAGCCACGTCTACATAGCCGAACCCAGTCAAGGAGCCGTCTGCCAGCTTCAGCAGTATGTCAATCCTGTCTGTATATCGATTTGCCAGTTGCGCTATGTGCGGGACGCGGCTCACCACCTTGACGGCCCGACGCCCTAAAAACACAGACGCAGCCTCAAAAAACTTCGCCAACGATTCCACGGCATCTGCCTCCCCGGCGACGCCCCGTAGACTAACCACGTAGAACTTCTTAATCTCATACTCCTCCTCGGTCACCTCCGGCAGGGGCAGATTCTCCACCACCTCATCAGACAGCAGGGTGTGGGGGAGGTAGTAGGCGGTCCCCGCCCTCTCCGCAGCCCCTGCCGCCTTGATAGCCTCCAGATGCCTGCACAAGGTCTCCTCCTCCCAGATGCAGTCCACCACGACGCTCCCCGACAGAAACATATACACGGGGTTCTTGGTGTTGAGCCAGTTCAGCCTAATCCTCTGCAACACGGCCATGTGCTCCTGAGACAGCTCAACCAGCGCCTTCCTGATTCTGTCGACGCCGAAACGGCTGTTGCAGTACTCGAACTCCTTCAGGTGGTCAGCCGCATCGCAACCGCGCCTAAAGCAGTTAAAAGCCACGAATAGAAACCCCAATATAAATTTTAGAAGTAACGCTCCAACCCACCGCCGACAAACGTCGCCACGTCGCCAACAAACACATCCCTAAGCTTGGGGTTCCTCAACACTGCAGCGGGGTGATACGTCGCGCAGACCTCCGTCTCGATGCCCGCGACGCGGCCGCGGAAGCACCTCCCCCGCACCTCCCCCATCTTCTCCACCCTCCTCCCCATAAGCGAGAGGAGCGTCCTCGCGCTGACGAGACCCAGGGCGATGATCCTCCTCGGCCTCAACAAGGTAATTTGGCGGAGGAGGTAGGGGAGGCAAGCCTCCACCTCCTCCCGCGTCGGCGTTCTGTTGTCGGGCGGCCTGCACTTCACGACGTTGGTTATGTACACGTCACCCCTAGAGACGCCCAGCCGCACCAAGGTCTCCGTGAGCAGTTGTCCGGCGGCTCCGACGAAAGGCCGCCCCGCTTCGTCCTCAGCCGCACCTGGCGCCTCCCCCACAATCATAATTCCCAGCTTCATGGAGCCCTCACCCGGCACGGCGTTTTTCCGGTATCTGTGGAGATGGCATCTGGCGCAGGTGAGGATCTCGCGGTTCACCTCCTCAACCATTGAAATTGTTCCGATATTAAGTATCTTAAACCATGTGGTTTTAATACGGCCCGTGGATGAGCCGTGATTTGGAAGTTTTTCTCGGCGGTGGCTAGGCAGGAGAGGAAGGACGCCAAGCTACCCACTGTGAGGGGCAAGCCTGTGTATATCGGAGGCGTGTTGTTAATCGGCGTTGCTGAGAAGGGCGAATTCGACGTGAAGAGGAGAAAGCTCGTCTCCATCGAGATAAAAGACGCCAACGGGCAGAGCTACTACCTCGACACCTCAAACATAAGGGTCAGGATAACGAGGGAATACGTAGACCTCGACGTGGCTGCTCTGCCCAAGTTCTTCGAGGTTAAGGTAAGGGAGGTGGGGAGGATGATAGAGGAGCTCAAGAAGTCTAGAAACGAGCTGGACAAGTCCTACCACAAGCTTGAGGAGGCCCTCCTCAAGGGCGTAATAGGCATGGACGTCTACAACGAACAGGTCAAACGCCTCCAGGAGAGGGAGAAAAGGCTTAGGGCGGCCTGTATAGACATGGAAAAAAGCATCGCCTCTGTGGGGCAATCCCTCGCCCAGCTCAAGGCGGAGCTTGAGAAGAAGAGAGAGCGCCTAGAGGCCAAGCGCCTCCTAGACAAGCTTGAGGAGTCCGAGGCCGAGGAACTCGGCAAAATCCTAAACACGCTAGGTAGCATAAACGCCCTCAGCCACCTAATAACCAGTAGCATAATCCAGCTGAGGCTGGTCTGCTAGGTGGGCGTTGGGCTTCACGTAGCATTCAAGGCCGCAACGCACCGTACCTTCTCGGGAAACCGATCTGAGCCGCTTCTCCGCCGCCTCTTTTAACTTCCTCAAAGCACATGGCGCTTTCTAAACGGCGTTGTGGCATTGGAGCTACTTGCCGCCGCTCTCTAGGGTGCCAGAACTCCCTCAGCCTATCAGCCGAGGCTGATTTGCTAGAGATCGGCGCTACGGAGCATTTTTTAAAGTGGATATACGCTGTATACATGCCCACACTTCATACTGTGTTGGGCCCCCACGCCTATATGTTCCAGAGATACGGCGTATCCCCGTACGACGATGTAGACGCCGCGGTGGAGAAGTTGCAGCTCCGTGCGCCCCACCTGGCGCGGCTTCTGAAGGAGGTTGCTTACAAAGCCCTCCCCTAATCACTCTTTTTTAATCTATAACGTCTACGCCGGCGGTGGGGCAGAGCTCCTCAGGCTCCGCGCAGCCCAGAATGACCTGCTCCCTGTTCGCCTTGCACCTCCGGCAGTACAGATACAGCTTGCCGCCAAATAGAGCAAGGTTAAATCCCGCCTCGAATTCCCGCTCCTCGCCACACACCGCGCATTTAAGGATCCATTTGGTCACATAGGGGGGATCGGCGGATTTTTTATATCTTTACGACGCGGTGTATATAGTCGGCAAGATACACAGCTGGGTTTATGCCTGTCGCCTGCTTGAAGCCGCGCCAGTCCGGACTGGCGTTAACCTCAAACACCACGTATCCCTCCCTGCCCTCGCCTATATCTACGCCGGAGTATATTAGGCCGAGAGTTTCTGTTGCCTTGACAGCTATCTCCTCCAGCTCGGGGGTGACCTTACAGGGGAGGCCCGTGGCGCCTTGGGCTATGTTGGTCTTCCAGCTCGTCGACACCCTATACATGCAACCGACGGGCCTCCCGTCGACCACGACGATCCTTATATCTCTGTTGGGCTTCTCCACGTATTTCTGTATGTAGAGGGGGTTCCTCGTGATTAGCAACGTCCTCATGACCTGAAAGGCTTGCTCCGGGTCTTCAAACATCATTGCGCCGAACCCCCTGCTGCCCTGTATCGGCTTAAGAACTACCTTTCCCATCTCCTTCGCCGCCACGTAGCCCTGGTAGAGATCTTCCGTGACCACGGTTGGCGGCACCGGCAGGCCGGCCTTGGCGAGGAGGTATATCGTCTCCAGCTTGTTGCGGCAGTTCAGCAGGGAGTCGACGGGGTTTATCACGACCTTGCCATCTCTCTCCAGGATCCTCAGCACGGAGACTCTCCTCATCAACGTGTTGGAGTCTACGACGTACCCAAGGCCCCGTATGACCACCACAGACGCCTCCAAGGGGCCCCTCCTGGTCTCCACCACGGCTCCGCTCCCCGCGATCTTAACCGAAAGTCTCTGTATTGGTATGAACCGCACGGGGAGCCCCCTCCTCTTGACCTCGAAGTAGATGTCGCGCGTGGGCTCGTCTGGGGTGGAGCTCTCCGCAACGATGGCGACGGCCATGCGTTTAGTTAATATAGCCAGTATATATACTGGTGGGCAACCTTCACACGGCGAAGGGGGTAGTCATCTGCAGGTCGTGCGGCTTCGCGGTGCCTGGCCTGGACATGTGCCGAGTCACGGATACCTGCGTGGTCTGCGCCCGCGGGACGCTGGGCGATAGATGCGACGCGTGTCCAGACAAGGCGCGTTGCGACGTCGCGGCTGAGGGGCTGAGGTTTCTGAAGTCGCTTGAGCCTGGACTGGACGTGTATGTGGACCTGGGCAAGTACGTAGCTTTACAGCTGGAGCGGTACGACAGGGTGGAGCTCGGCATAGCCTTTTTGAAAAGCCTCATGGGCTTGGTGAAGCTTCTTCAGAGAGAGAGGAAGGAGCGGGCTTTTCCGATTTGGGTGGCCTCGGTGTTGAGGAAAGACGTGGTGGCTAAGCTTGTGAGGGTGCCGTATGTGGTGAGGGTTGACATCCTCCGCCCCCTCAGGGAGTTCTGCTCGGCGTATAGATGCGAGGGGCTTGAGGTGCCGCTTAACAACCTGCTGAGCGCGTTGGTGAGCCTCTCGCTGGTTGAGAAGAACGGGGACCCCAGCCGTTACTTCCGCCTCGGCGTGTAGTAGTTAACCACAGCTCGTAGTAGCGCCACGGCATAGAGCGACATGGCGAGGGCGGCTACTATCATCGCCACGTAGAGGTAGTGGAAGGGGCTGATGACGTTAGACGCCGGCGGGAAGAGGGCCGACGCGGCAAAGGCTAGGGCGATCGCCGTCACCACTATGGCTGAGTATAACAGCTTGCTGGAGCTGGGGAACTCGCCTCTGGCTGTGGTTGCCCGCGAGAGGAAGATCAACAGGGCCGCGGCCGCGAGGACTATGAAGGAGAGCAGAACCAGCAGGCTTTGCGTGAAGACCGCCACTCCGTAGCCGCTGGCCGCCGCGGCGCTCATGCTTAGGTATATCGGCAAGTTGCTGGAGGCGTAGACCACGCCGCCCACCAGCAGGGTTGTTAAGTAAAATATTGCCGCGAGGAGGCCGTAGAAGGAGTACCGTTGCTTCATCTCCTCAGACCGTTTATACAGAACTGCCCGACTCATGTCAGCTGAACGTACTGCCTAATTTTAATGTTACACGTCTTACAAAGCAGGGTTCTTTCCAGGGTTTTCTTCCCAGTCAGCTGATCCACGCGAAGGAACTGGTTCAAAACGTCCATGTCCCTGCCGCAGGAGGGGCACTTGGCGAGATGTGTAAGGTATTCGCTGTCCATGCCTCTGCTAATGTTTATATTTAATAGTAATCCGCCGGACGTGGAGAAGGTCTCTCTCGCGGACCTCGTGGCCAGGGTGAGAAGTGGCGAAAACGTGGAGGTTGTAGGCTACGAAGGCGATGTCGTGTTGGTGGAGAGACCGAAGGGCGTTGTGAAGGGCGACTTCGCCCAGGAGGAGCTGAGCGAGTTGAAAAAGAGGAGACCCAGGGGGAAGCCGACAGAGGAACAGCTGGAGCTCGCGGCCGAGGTTGCCAAACGCCTGGGGGAGGCCAAGAAGCTATTTAAGATAATCTTCGGGCCCAAGGAGGCCACCATCAGGACTGGCAACGGTTTTATACGGGTGGTGGAAGACGGCGTGAAGCTGGCCGGTTTCAAAAGTCTCGAGGAGGACCCCATTCCCCTGGTTTTAGACGTCTTGAGGAGCTACGGCGAGGTTAAGTTGCTGAAGCCTCTGAAGTGACTTTTTTCAGAATCACCACGTTGAATCTGCCCCTCTTATGTATCTCCACGTAGCCCGCCTCGGTGAGCCGCCGCAGGGATTTATGGACCGTGCTCTTGGGCAGACCCAGTTCTTTGATTATTTCGCTTTGGTACGCCACGCCCTGCCGCTCCGCCAGTAACTTAAGTATGGCCTTATCTACCTCATGGAGGTCGTCCGACGCTATGTCTTCAGAATTGAACACGGCGCCGTTCTGGGCCTCGGCTATCAGCTTCTTCAGCTTGGCTCGCCCTGCATACGCCGCCAAGGCCAGGGCGGTCGCCTGCGCGAGTAGCAGGAGGAGGGCTAACATGAGGCTTGTGAAACGGCCTCCTCAAGTTCTAACGCCTCCACCAACGTGGAGACACGCCTAGTGGCCTCTAGGAAGTTTTTCGTGGCGGTGACCTCGAAGCCCAACTGTTTCAGCGCCTCGGCGAGACAGGTTTGCGTTGTGAATACTGTCATTTTTCTGACGGTTTTGTCGTACTCCACCACGGTGAAGCCGCTAGCGCCTGCCCGCCTGCTCTTCCTCATTCTCCTCACGTCTTTCGCTCCCTCGACGAGCCATCCCATGTGGAGCAGCGAGTCTTTTATGTCGAGCAACACGGAGGAGGCGTCTGAGTCACAGAGGGCCTTAAGCGCCGCGGCTACCTCAGGCAACGAGGGCGACACCCGGAGCTCCCCGTCGCCCAGCTCCATCCGCTCAGCCACGGCCCTCACCGCTAGGTATCCCATGGCCAGCTCCAGCTCAGGGGCCCTGAACACCAAGGAGTCGCCTTGGGTAAAAACCTCACACACAGAGGAACCGTAATGCAAAAATTTAAAGGTTTACACAGCAGCGTGAGCAGAGAGGTGGAGCTGGGACCCTACTTGCGCTTCAGAGAGAAATACCTAGAGAATATACTAAACGGGCGTAAGCGGGTTACCGTTAGATACGGCATCGTGAAGCCCCGCTTTAGTCTCGTCTACATCGTGTGTTGCGACGCCATATACGCCGAGGCCTTCATAACCAAGGTGTACTACACCAAGCTGGGGAAACTTGGCAACGACGTCGTGGCCGCCGAGGGCCTCGGGTCCATGGCAGAGCTGATAAACGAGCTCAGGGAGATATACGGAAACGTGGAGGAGGACGATCCCGTCTCCGTCATATACTTCACTGTGGTGCGGAAATACGACAAGCCGGTTCCCCTTTCGCATCTCAGGCGATAGGACTTATAATACGGCCGAATCATACCCATGAACAACCTGAAAAAGCTCGTGAAGGCCTTCTCGGGGAGGTACGACTATCTAGTGCTGACCAAGGGGCCTAACTTGGCCTACGCCGTGGGCATGCCGGACGCGCTCAGCCTTGTTGTGGATCTCAAGAGTGGGCACTCCACGCTGTATGTCTCCCGTCTCGACTACTCCCGGGCGAAGGCCACGGCCTCCGTGGACAAGGTGGTTGCCGTCGCCTCGGCGGAGATACCTCCCAGGAGGCCCGGCGAGGAGCTTGTGGTGGCGCCCAGCATACTGGAGGCGGTTAAGAGCCTGATTGGGGGGAACGTGGCCTCTGACAACAAGGAGGTGGGGGTCGACGTGTCGGGGGAGATAGCGGAGCTGAGGGCTGTCAAGGAGGAGTGGGAGGTGGAGCTCATCAAGGCGGCTCTCAGGATAACGGAGAGCGTGTACGTTAAGCTAGGCCAGTTGAGACTGGTGGGCATGAGGGAGCGCGACGTGGCCGGCCTGGTCTACAGATGGTTTATGGAGGAGGGGGCTGACGGCGTGGCTTTCGACCCCATCGTGGCGTCTGGCCCCAACGGCGCGTATCCCCACTACAGATTCGGCGACAGGAGGATAGAGTACGGGGACTACGTGGTGGTGGATACAGGAGCTAGGAAGGGGGTCTACTGCTCAGATATGACGAGGACCTTCGCGCTGGGCCATTTCGGCGTGTTAAAAGACGCCATGTACGCCGTATATGAGGCGGTCAAGGCGGCTGAAAAGGCGGCAAGGGAGGGCGTTGCCGCGGCTGAGGTGGACAAGGCGGCGAGGGACGTAATCGCCGAGTACGGCTTCGCGCAGTATTTTATACACTCGACGGGCCACGGCGTCGGTGTTGAGGTGCATGAGCCGCCGCGGCTCTTCGCCACGTCTAAAGACGTGTTGAAGAGAGGCCACGTGGTCACGATTGAGCCCGGCGTCTACATAGAGGGCGTCGGCGGGGTCCGCATAGAGGACATGGTGTACATAGACGGAGGTGCGGCGACGCTTAATAGGGTTCCCCACATACTCTAGCGCTTCTTCGCGTATATGCCGTAGCCCTCCTTTACCTTCTCTACGGCGAAGCCGGCGCGTCTCAACCTCTCGGCCACGCCCCGGTAGGGGTTGAGACCTCTATACTTGGTGCCGCTTTGGCTTACGTAGTGGAAAAGCCCTCCGCCTCTCTTCAACAGTCTATGGAACTCGCGATACAGCACCTCGGAGTACAGTCTCTGGGTGGCGTGGCTGAGCCGCGGCGGGTCGTGGATTACGTAATCGAAGGCCCCGTCTCTAAGCGTCTCGGCAACGGCTAGGCAGTCGCCCACAATGACGTCTACCTGTGGGGACCAGAGCCCCCTGCTGTATGGGTTGAAGGCGGCTAGGGTCAGCACGTTTATGTCTATCTCCACGGTGACCACGTGTCTCGCGCCTTTTTTCAAAGCCTCTATGGCCGTGTATCCAAGTCCGGTGCAACACTCAAACGTACGGCCCCACGTCTTCTCGATTTTCCGCGCCGTGACCGTCAAGGGGTTTTCCAACACGCTGTGCATGGTTATGCCGTCTATCATAAGCGTCGGCGCCCAGCCCCTCCGAAACACACACAGCTTGTAGAACCGCTCCCCCGCTATGGAGAGCTCCCGCCATTTGCCCCCAAGCAGGACGTACACCTCGCAACTCTCCTCATCCACGTCGGGCAGGTCGCTGAGAGACACCTCGTAGACGACCCCGCCGTATGAGAACCGCGCCGTGTCCCCGTCGTACTCCACGGGGACCTTCGTGATCTCCAGGTCGAACGAAACCAGCTTTTCGCCTTTTTTCAGGTCAGTCACCTGCCACCGCGACACGACAGGCGCCGAGATGGGGCCCACAGATGTCACTACAGTTATAAAATTTCAATGTACCCTCCCCCTCCACCCCGTCTTTTCTAACTCATGGAATTAAATTTGCGGGAGTATCCTCTCTCCATGTATGCTCAGCAGGTTCGTTACACACCGGTGGGGGAGTACCTTAGGTTGCTCATTCTTAGGAGGCTGGCACGCGGCCCCGCCGAGGTCGAGGAGATAAACAGGCTGGCTGAGGAGGCCGTCAGGCGGTTGCGCGTGAGATACGACTGGCGGGTGTGGCCTCAGCTTCTCGCCAGGGAGGTCGAGGTGAAAGACGGCGTGGTTGAGCTGACCAACGTGGGCAGGTGGATCCTCGAGCAGACGGGCGAGGAGGTGGCCGAGTACGTGAAGAGGACGCTAGGCGTGGCCCCGGGCTAGCACCCTCCTCACTGCTAAGTCGAGCAGAGGTTCCAGCACCGCCTTCAAGCTATTGAGGGCGGCTCTTCCACACTTCTCCGGTATTTGTCTCTTGACGAAGAGAAACAGGTGCGGCGCCCTTTTCCACGCCTCGTTTATAGCCTCCACGAGGGGCGAGAGCTTGGAGATGGGCATCGGCCCCACCGCGGTGGTTATGTAGAGATCCTCGGCGTATGGGTCGAAGCTAACGTAGGAGATGATAAGGTCGTCGTAGGAGAGTCGGCAAGACTCCCCGAGCTCAACGTTGAGTCTTTCAATAAGACTCTTCTTCAGCCGGTTCATGAGGGCCCAATGTAGAGGCCCCAAGTGGTCTATGGACGTGTTTACCTTAACGGGGTCTTTAAAGACCTCTAGAAACTCCTTCTCCCTCTTCCACAGCGGTACGTACTCCAGAGACTTCCTAGCCAGGAGATCTCTGAACCTAGGGTCCCGTATAAACACTGAGATGAAGTAGTCGTCTGTGACCTTCCACGTCTCGTCGGCCTCCGCCTTCCCTGCGACGAAGCGGGCCAGGTCGCAGAGATATTGACAGATAACCGCATCGCCTTTGTCCTCTAGGCATTTGGCTATGTTGTCGGCCAATATGGCCCTGCCCACCTCTGTGAAGAGGACTGTCTTGTGGTGCAGATAGACATGGCGGTAGAGGTTGTACCGCGTTAGCAGGTATCCCTCCAGGTTCACCCTGGCTTTTTCGTCGAATTGAATCTTGTCGCCCGAGACCTCCAAGTTCTCCACTATTCTTTCGAGGTCGATATGTGTAAAGCTTGTACCCACGGCGGCGCCGGTGAAGTACATATCCCTCATTATGTAGTCGAGCCTGTCTGCGTCGAATGCGCCGGATATTATGTTGCTGAGAAGCCTATATTTCCCGCTTCTTTTAAAAAGGAGGTCCTTCACTAGCTCGGGGTCGTAGCCCAGCTCGGCTAGTCTAGACATCAGCTTCTCCACCAGCAGTCTGGTGGTGACCTCGTGGGGCTTCGCCACGTCAAACTGCGCCAGATCCACATCTACACACCCTCTTTCGGCGGCCATGTGGAGTAGCTCGTGTGTCAAGGCCTCGAAGGAGTGGGAGAAGGGGAGGTGACCCAGGTCGTGTAGAAGCGCCGCCACGCGCAGGTGATTCAGCACAACCTCGTCAAACGCCCCCATCTGATGCAAGACGCGTTCACCTATGAGGCTGGCAACATGCATCACCCCCAGGCTGTGGTCAAAGCGTGTGTGCACCGCGGTGGGGTACACCAGGTAGACGAACCCAAGTTGCTTCACGTATCTCAGCCGCTGTATCAGCGGCTCGCCGTCTATCAGCCGTATCTCCTCCGCAGTCAGTTTGATGAAGCCGTGTATCGGGTCGCGTATCGCTTTTTTGTACTCCACGGCTTAAATAACGCAGATATTTAAACGGAGAGTTGTGCACCTCCGTGAGAATCGCCGTGGTGGGCGCAGGTCCCGCCGGCCTCGCATTCGCCGGGGGATACGGCGACGCGGAAGTCTTCGAGGAGCACCCAGAGGTGGGCCTCCCGAGGCACTGCACGAGCTTAGTGAGCGGCAGATCGGCACAGAGGGTGGGTATACCGGAGAGGCTGGTGCTTAACAAATTCGACGAGTTAATAGTCACAGACCTGGAGAGGCGCCGGATCTACTTCAGCATCAAAGACAAGGTCTACCTAATCGACAGGCCGGGCCTGGAGCGCTGGCTCGCGGAGAGAGCGCCCAACATCCGGCTGGGGGAGAAGGTGACGGCCGTGAGGGACGGCTACGTCTATACGTCAAAGGGAAGGCGGTACGGGCCATACGACTACGTGGTCGTGGCAGAGGGCTCAGCCAGGAGGCTCTCCAGCGCCTACGGACATGTGGTGCGGTTGCCGGGCCTCCAGGTGGACGTGAAAAGCGACATAGAGCTACGTGGTATAACCGTGGTGTACAACCAGAAGCTCTCCAAGGCCTACTTCTCATGGATAGTCGAAATAGACAGGGGGCTCTACAGGTTGGGGCTTGCAGACACATGTTGTACGGTGGACAAGTTGAAAAAGCTGGTGAAGCTGGTCAGAGGCACGCCGGTGGGGAAGCCCTTCGGCGGCGGGGTTCTGGCGGGCCCCCCGCTCAAACGCCTCGTTGTGGGCCGCACGGTCCTCGTCGGCGATGCGGCCGGCCTTGTGAAGCCGCTCAGCGGCGGGGGCATAATCCTGGCTCTCCGTAGCGGCTACGTTGCTGCTGAGGCCCTCGCGCGGGGGCGTCCACACAGATATGAGGAGGGTACCCTTGCCGCTAGGCTCAGGCTGAGGGTTGCCTTTGCCGCGTTTAGGGTGCTCTACGGGCAGAGGCTGGTGGATCGCCTTCTCGCTGTGTTAAACGGGGGAGAATACGTCGCGGTTGATTACGACGACCACGTCAAGACGCTCCTCGTCGCCGCCTTGACGGACCCGCGGGCGGCGGTCGCCCTAAAGGAGGCGTTGCGCTACCTAGCGGGTAATCGAAATGTTCTTCATCTCCTCTAGGAGCTTGGCGCCGGGTCCCTGGAAGTATCTGTAGACGGGCTCCAGTAGCTGTGTCAACGCCTCTGCCGCCGCGTTTTTTAGATCGGCCGGGTGGATCTTCCCCTCTCTATACATGGCCTCTAGCTCCTCGTATCTCCAGACCTCCACGTCTCCGCCATATTGTGGAGGCCTTCTAATGACGAAGGGGGTTTTCCTCTCCTCCCTAAAGACGGCTATGTGGATCAGCTCGAGGACAGGGTTGTACTCCACCTCCCGGGGCGGGCAGTAGGCCTTGGCTATCTTCTGCCTGACCTCATCGGGGCTGTCGTGGACAAATATGGCGCTCTGCGGGATGCTTTTGCTCATCTTCAACTCACTGAGTTCCTCCTTGCTACTGGGCTTTGACGTTATGTTAAGCGCTGGCAGAAGCTTGTGATGAAGCGCCACCGGCTTAATCCGCCTGTCGTCTACTTTCAGCGGGTAGAACCTGATCTTATGCGCCACCTCCCTCGCCAATATGTGCGCCCTCCGCTGGTCTATGCCGCCGTGTGGTATGTGCGCCTCCAGCGCGAACACGTCGGCGACTTGGAGGGGCGGGTACACTAGGTAGGCTAGGGGGATGGACTCGCCCATCTTCCTCCCCAATATGGTGAGGCTGTGTCTCACCTGGGAAAGAGTTAGGTGGCGGGTTATGTCCATCAGGAGGAACCAGTACTCGTCGTTGTGGTGGTACAGGTCCGACCCCAGGACGAACCTGGTGGCGTCGGGGTCGCCGCCGAGCACCTCGATTATCTTCTTGAAAGTCTCCACGTAATACGTCACGGCGACTCTCCTAATTACGTCGAGGTCCCCGCCCAGCTTGTTGTTAAGCCAGGAGTGGACGTCTGCAAGCAAGATCTGGGTCCTGACCCCCGCCTTCTGCAGATCCACGACCTTAGACATGCTGACGATGCCTGTGCCGATGTGGATAAATCCGCTTATCTCAAACCCTATGTAGTGCTTCAGCCTGTACCCCACCTGAAACAGCTCCCTCAGCTCCTCCACTGTGAGCACCTCTTCAGTGGGGTACCGCAGGACGAGCGAAATCTTCTCCTCAACGTCCATAGAGCTGGAAAAACCTGTATATATTAACCGTTGCGTCCGGACCCGTGGAGACTGCGGACTGTCTCGGCAGGGTGCTGAGAGGGGAGACGCCAAGTGACGTGTTTCTCGCCAGAGGACATGTGAACATCACCGCGGCAAACAGGCGGACGCTTGAAATCACCAAGGACCCCTACGTCACGCGCCGCGGCGACTGTATAGTGGCGTGTTGCGCCGAGAAAGCCGCGGGGGAGCTGAACAGAGAGGTGCTACAGGCGCTTGCCTCCAGAGGCGTCGTGGTGGTGGTAATAGACGCTGGCGATGTGTGGGACGTCGTAACCGGGAAGACCCCAGGCGCCGCGCCCACCTCCAGATGGCGCATGGTGGTCAGGAAAAGCAGATACGTAGACGACTCAACGGTGGCCGTATCGGCAGACAAGGCCGCCGCCGACCTAAACAGGGCCCTAATAGCCAAACTACGCCAAGGAGTCCCAGTACGGGTTGTGGTGGGGGTCTGCATCTGATTACAAGCGGCTCAGCTTAGCCAGCTCCTGATGTTGCCGTACCTCAACAACCGCGCCCAAGTAGAATAATCTGTAAAACCTCGGCGGTCTCCGACGGCCACTTGAGAACACCTCTAGCCGAAGTCTTCGTTCTTCAGAGACGCGGACGACACGGAAATAATCCGATGAGCACGGCGACGCGACGTTTTACGCCACGGCGAAAAACAGGTTATTCTACGGAGAGGGAGGTTGTTGAGGAGGTTTGAAAAAGAGGGGGTTTTGCCTTTTGGTTTGTGATTAGGTTATTGTAAGCGTCGCCGTGCCGTTGTAGCGTTGGTATCCGGCTGTGCCCAGTGTCTTGACTACGGCGTAGTAGCTACCGTCGAGGTATCTAAGGATTATGAGCTCCCTGCCTGTGTAGACGGTGATGTGTAGACCTTTGGAGCCTACCTTGCCCATGACGGATTTAGCCGTGTAGGCGACGCCGCCTAGCTGTATTGTGCCTGTGCCGTATACGATCCTGCCGTACGGCTCCGTGGCGTTTCTACCAACCACGTCGACTGTAAGCGCCACGTTTATCCCATCGCCGGAGATGGTCAACTGCCTAGTGGAGGAATACAGCGTAACGTTACCAACCCCACCAACGCAACCGCCTCCAGCCGGCGCCCCGTGGCCCCAGCCTCTCTTGCCCACCTCTCCCCATCCCTTGCCGGCGGCGCCGCTCCAAGCTCCGTGTGCATATGCGAACGCCGCGGTGGCTATCAACACGGCAACCAACCCCACCAACACCAGTTTCCCCATCTGCATAAGCGAATCTGCGCCCCCCTATAAAAGAAAAACTCACCAAAGGTGAGCAACGTCTGTAGTTGCCGAAACAGGCCGGAGGCCCCACGTCTGTTCTTCTCTGTAAGATCGTGGGTAGGTTCCTGCGGAGCGTCCGCTCTATCTATTTATAGCCTTAGCTCGGTCCCCCCATGCATAGGTTGGGTGAATTGCGTAGTCTTTTCGCCAGAAAGGTCTTCCATGTGGCTTTTGTCGCGCTTTTAGCGGTACCGCTCTTCGTAGAGGTCCCCGCGGAGCTCTACATAGCCGCTCTCACCCTAGCCGGGGGACTTGTTTATTCTATACAAGTCAGACAACCCTCTGCCTGGGAGGAGTTTAGGCAAAACTTCTTTAGGTCTCTAGAGGACGCGTTCGCGAGGCTGGAGGAGCTCCTTCCCCTGGACAAGCCTCTTCTCAGGTCGCAGTACCAAGCCGCCGTTAGACAGCTGGAAGAGCTGATACTGGCGGCCGAGAGAGACTACGAGAAGCGGCACGGCTACCTGGGGATACTCATGGGCGCAGTGGGGTTTCTCGTTGCCGTGGCCATATTCGGCAAGGCCCACCTCCTGGCCCCCATCGTCGGCATGGCGGTTTACGACGCCGTAAGCGCCGTGGCGGGGACATTGTTTCAAGGCAGGAGAATAGCCGGGAAGCTCACCCTATGGGGCACCGTGGCCGGGGCCCTCTCTAACGTGCTGGCGCTCATGGCGGTCGGGTATTCCACGTCCTCCGCTCTTTTGATCACGGCTTTTGTGGTGCTGGCAGATGCCCTAAGCCCCGAGGACAACTTGACGATACCGCCAGCCGCGGCGGCCGGGTCCTACCTCTCCGGCTTCCTGTAAAACACGCCCTCCACCCGTATCCCCAGCCTCCTCGCGGCGGCGGCTAACTTGCCGTCGTCGGTCACAAGGACGCACCCCCTCTCAGCCGCCAACACGAGGAGAGAGACGTCGGCGGCAGAGAGGTCTCTGAATCTCCTTCTGAGCTCCTCAATCCTTCTGGAGTCCACCTCCTCGATCTGCACGTGGAGTATTTCCAGCGCCGCCTGTGCCATGGGGTCTTTCAGCTCCTCAGCGACTTGTCTCGTGGTGTAGAGCGGCCCCGCGAAGACCCTCATGTCGCGGGCGTGGAAGAAGGCCGAGGCGTCGAGCACAAAACAGGTCATAGACTCCTCAGACGCTCCATCACTCTTTGGAGAAACCGAAACTCGCCGAAGACAGCCAGTTTAAGTCTCTTCTCGCCTCTCTTAACTAGAAACCTCTTGCCATGGCGCGTCTCTCTTCCGTCGCACACCAACACCGCGTCCTCCGCCGTCTCCACAGTCACCTGGCTAGACATTAAGACGAGGGGTCTGAGAAACAGAGTATACGGCGCTATGAACGAGATCACCAGGACCTCAGCCCTGTAGTCTACCACGGGGCCGAAGGTGGACACCACGTAGCCCGAGCTGCCGTGAGGCGTAGAGATGATAATACCGTCGGCCCTCCCCACCACCTCCCCTTCCTCCGCCATAACCCTGAAGCTCAGAAGCCGCCCCGGCTCCCTCCTGTATATAGAAATCTCGTTAAGGGCACTGCAGCCGTCGTGCTCAAGAGTAGAAAACTCAAGAACACGGTACTCCCCCCTCCGCACCTTCTCAACCGCCTCCTCCACAGGCATTGCGAACTCTGCGCTCCTGTAGAAATTCACCTTCCCCATCCCCAGGTGGACCACCACGGAGTCCCACACACAGGGAAACCGCCTCAGCGCCTCCAGCAGAGTCCCGTCGCCGCCTAGAATAAACACATGGCCGAACCCGCCCCCACAGCTCAAATCCACGGCGTTGTATCTCCTCTTAAACTCCTCAGCCAGAGGCCGCAAGTCAGGCCTGTGATATACGGCGAACACCTGTACAAAGTCCCCACACGTTAATATATATTCAGCCGAAAAAAGAGGAAAAAGGAGGGATTTATACGCCTACAGAAGGTACTGGAACTCCTCCAGCCCCAGCCTCTTAAGCGTCTCGTAGGTGGGCTTCCCGTCGACCCAGCCCCTCAGCGCGTAGTACTCCTTTATGCCCTCCTCAAACATCTTGACGGCGCTGTGGCCCTTGGCGGGGCCCGTCGGAATCTCCTTCCTCATCCTCGGCGGCAGCTCGTCCTTTATCCACTTGCCCTCCTTGACGTGGAACAGCCTCTCCAGGTTGATGATGCGCTCGCCTATGGTCAACATCTCCTGCGGCGTGGTGTCCCATCCAAATGCGGCGTTGAACAGATGGGCAAGGTCGTTTTCAAACAGCCCCTCCTTATCCAACGTGTCGAATTTACAGAACGTCACCGAGTCGGCCAGGGCCATGAGATGCTGGGCGTAGATAACCAGGTTGACCTGTTTCTTGATGCACTCCGGAGTCTCGCACAACGGATCGATCTTCTCCGGCACGCCCAACACCTCCCAGGTGGGGCTGTAGGCCTCTAGGTGGTCGCCGCCGCGGTTGGCCGTGACGTAAGATATGGCGAAGCCCTTAAGCACCCTGGGGTCATACGCCGGGAATCCCTGGCCTCTCGACCCGACGAAGGCCTCGGGCTCGCCGTATTTCATGGCCAGGCGGTAGTCGCCTTCGGCAAGGTCATCGCCAACTCCGTCTCTATACGCCGTCTTAATCACTAGGTCTATGAAGGAGGCGGGGTCGCCCCAATCGACGGGGAGGCTGAGCTTGCCCTTCTTGGCGAGCTCCACAGCCACGGCGAGGGTGTTGCCCAGCGAAATCGAGTCAAAGCCCAGCTCGTTGGCGAGCTTCTCCAGCTTTAACACGGCCTCTGTGTTGCCGTTCCCCAGATTGGCGCCTAGGGCCCATGTTGATTCATACTCGTATTTAGCCTTGCCAAAGAACTTATACGGCCCCGACTTAACCTCTACCATCTGAGTACACGCTATGGGACACAAGGCACAGCCGTGCACCTCAAGCACGTTGTGTTGTTTGATGTGTTCGCCGGAGATCTTCTCAGCCTCCTCGAAGTAGCCGGTCTCGAAGTTGCGGGTGGGCAAGCCCCCTATCGAGTTTATTATGTTCATCAACACGTTGGTGCCGTACATATGAAGCGCCTTAGACGTGGCCGCGTTAGCCAGCCTCTGGCTCAGCTTCCCCGTCTCCTCAATCCACCTCCTCCTATCTACGACAAGCGAGAAAAGGTCGCGGGTGCCCCAAACCACTATGCCCTTGAGGTTCTTCGACCCCATGACAGCGCCGGCGCCACCCCTCCCGGCGAAGCGCTCGTAGTCGCTAAACCTAATCCCAGCTATGCGCGATAAGTTCTCCCCAGCCGGGCCAATCGTGGCAACGCCGGCTTTCCTCTCATCAGCTTCAAGCCCTGCGTCCTCCAGCAACGCCTTCGTGGCGGCGCCGGTCCACTTGCCCCATATGTGCTTAGCCGGCCTTATGCTCACCTCCCCCTCCTTGATCAGGATATACACAGGCTCCTCCGCCCTCCCCTCCACAATTATGCCCTCGTAGCCAGCCCTCCTCAGCATGTAGGCGAAGTTCCCGCCGGCGTTTGTATGCGTCAAGGAGCCCGTCAAGGGGGACTTCGTAACCACCGTGATTCTGCTGGTGGCTAACGTGGCGAGGCCGCTCAGAGGCCCGTTGAATATGTAAAGCTTATTGCTGGGCGAATAGGGATCTACGCCCCGGGGTATCTCCTTTAGGGCTAGATAGGAGCCGAGCCCCCGGCCGCCCAAGAACCTCCTCACGACATCCTCCTTATACACCTCCTCCGTGACCTTCTCAGTCGACAAATCAATCCTCACTACTCTAAACACAACCATAAGAAGAGTGGAGAAATTCCTATTTAAAGATTGTCCCCCTCTAAAAAGATATCATTGAATCTATAAAAATTCCAGATATATATTTAACATTTGATAAAGAGACAGGGTATTTATACCGACATCTAACAATACGCGTGGCTAGGAGGCCTCTCTACGCCGTTGATGCCGACGTGCCCCAGGTGGGAACCTTGGCCTTCGGTCTTGTGGATAGGGGAACCAACGTGTTGGAGGTCAGGCCCACCAGCGTCTGCGCCCTATCGTGTATATTCTGCTCCGTCAACGCCGGCCCCCTCTCGAGGGCCAGGTGGGCGGAGTACGTCGTTGAGGTGGAGGCCCTCCTCTCCGCCCTGGAGGAGGTGGTCAGGTTTAAGAAGATCGACGACGTGGAGGTGCACATAGACGGCATGGGAGACCCCGGCACCTACCCCCAGCTGGTGGAGCTGGTGGAGGGCGCCAAGGCCATAAAAGGAGTCGCCGTGGTCTCCATGCAGACCCGCCTCTATATGCTAGACGAGGAGAAGATAAGGCGGCTGGCCAGCGCCGGGCTAGACAGGTTCAACGTCAGCATCGACGCCCTCGACGCAGGCCTCGCGAAGAAGCTGGCGGGGGCCGAGTGGTACGACGTGGAGAAGACGCTTCAGCTGGTCAAGACGGCGCTGGAGGCGGGGATAAACGTCGTGATAAGCCCAGTCTGGGTCCCCGGCTACAACGACGAGGAGATGCCGAAAATCGTGAAATGGGCTGTGGAAAACGGCGTCGGGAGGGGGACGCACACCCCGGTCCTTATCCAGAAGTACATACCGCACAAGAGGGGGCGCCGCGTCGACGTGCGGCCGATGAGCTGGGGCGAGTTCTGGAGCCGACTCAGAGAGATGGAGAAGAGGCTGGGCGTCCCCCTTATACCGAAACCCGGCGAATACAACATACACAAGGCGCCGGAGCTCCCCAAGCCCTATAAGGTGGGGGAGGTCGTGGAGCTGGAGATTGTGGCGAGAGGCATCTTCAAAGGGGAGATGCTCGGCGTGCCCAAAACCCGGAGAAACACCGCGGTGTGGGACAGGACAATCACCACAGTCCACGGCCCACAGGCGTCTGACAGCCTCATAGGACGCCGCGTACGCGTAAAAATCCTGGAAAACACCCACAACATATACCTAGCCCAGCCACTACGTTAAACACGACTACACAGGCGCCCCCTCCCCCAGCCTCCCCAGCTCCCGCCTGGCGGCCCTCCACGCCGCCGGCCACGCCCACGCCAGCGACGAAACCGCCTCTAACACAAGCGCCTCCACCTCCCAAGCCCTCACCTTCCACCTGGGACCATCTCTACAACGCCTAGCCACGTACAACGAAGCCGCCAAAGCCCTCCCCAAGACAGCCGCCACACGCCTAACGTCCACAGGCCTAGGGAGAAGCCTCCTAATCCTCACCACGACGCCCAAGAGATCCGACAAGTTGCCAAGAAACAACGTGTCGCGCGGACGCCAGCTGGTCTTCAGATAAAGCCTCCTCCCCAAAAGCCACAGATACCCAGACACGCCGCCAAGCCTCACCAAACCCACGTAGAGATACACGCCGCAAAAACCCGATATAAATAAAAACCTATCCATATATAAATGTAAAGCGTAACAAACAAAAATTTTTATATTAGTAAAGAGGACACGACGACCCCTTCAACACTTTACAAAGATAAAAATATAAAACAAAACCGACGCCGCACACCCAGTACACCAAGTTTCAACCCTTCTTGAGATTCTACGGATATATATTGCTGCGCGGCTACGTCTGCGCCGTTGCGGGAGACGTGTTTCAACCCTTCTTGAGATTCTACTGCGGATAAGCTTTTTTCTCTAAAACAGCCGTGCAGAGGGCGGTCTCAACCCTTCTTGAGATTCTACCCAGAACCTCGGCGTTGTCGGCAACGAATGAGAGTATCTGCAGGGGTTTCAACCCTTCTTGAGATTCTACAGGAGGTCGTACGGGACGGCGACCGGCGGGATGGCCAGCTCATATGTTTCAACCCTTCTTGAGATTCTACGATGAAGCTTAGGGTTGAGTTATGAGGTTTGTAATATTAGATGTTTCAACCCTTCTTGAGATTCTACCTGTGTAACTTGCCGCCGCCCTCCTGCCGCCAGCGGAGGAGACGTTTCAACCCTTCTTGAGATTCTGCCGAAATCGGGCGCGGCCAGGGGCCTGTTTTTACTCTATAGGTTTCAACCCTTCTTGAGATTCTACACTTTCAGTCCGATAAAACAGCTTGCCATCGTATACATACATCGTGTTTCAACCCTTCTTGAGATTCTACTGAACCAGACACAAGACATGAGCCGCGTTGCGGGGCCGCACAAGTTTCAACCCTTCTTGAGATTCTACCGCTTGTGGTCAACGCGTCAGACTCCTCGCCGGTTTCAACCCTTCTTGAGATTCTACCGGCGCAGATGGCGCGTGTTGAACACGTTGAGGCTCAGACCCAGGTTTCAACCCTTCTTGAGATTCTACCGTAAACATGCCAAGTTCGTGGCCAGTGCGCCTTGCAAACTCGAGTTTCAACCCTTCTTGAGATTCTACGCGACCCGTACAGGCCAGGTCTCTCAAGCCAGTTGGTCGAGATCACGTTTCAACCCTTCTTGAGATTCTACCCGTCGCGGTGAAAGACGCCACAGGCACGCCAATGGCGACTAGTTTCAACCCTTCTTGAGATTCTACGCCTTTTGGCGGCAGTGTGGCCATGTATATCGTGTAGTTGACGTTTCAACCCTTCTTGAGATTCTACCTCAGGCTGGACTACTTCGCGGCGCTGTACCTCTCGCGCGTCTTACGTTTCAACCCTTCTTGAGATTCTACCCGGCACAGGAGGCAATACAGGAGGCGGATCTCCTGTTTCAACCCTTCTTGAGATTCTACCTTTATAAGAGACACGACGACACACGCCAAGCTCTACAATAAGTTTCAACCCTTCTTGAGATTCTACCGCTCGCATCTATGGAATTTTTGTGTTTTTAAGTTTTTCTTTGGTTTTTTGTTTTCTCGGCGGTCGCTTTGGGACAACGCTTTACGTTCAAAACAACGGCGTCGTGTCAATCTCAATACGCCATTTTTCGCCGTGCCGCATAGTCAAAGGCCGAACCACGCCAAAAACCCAACGCCGTTCTTCGGCGTGGGGGAATCTATATAAACGTGGATGAATCTATAGATATGGTGAGGGTTAGGTCTCCCGTGTGGTATGACGGCGTGGATAATGCGCCGCATAGGTCTTATCTCCGTGCTGTTGGCTTTACTGAGTGGGATTTATCTAAGCCTCTTGTCGCGGTGGTGGCGGCTTGGTCGGAGCTGGGGCCGTGTAACTACCACACCTTGGAGCTGGCTAAATATGTCAAGGAGAGCGTCAAGGAGGCGGGCGGGGTGGCCTTGGCGGCGCCTACCATAGTGGTGAACGACGGGATTAACATGGGCACCCCCGGCATGCGGTACTCCCTCATCAGCAGAGACCTAATAGCCGACACGATAGAGGCGCAGGTTAACTCCCACGGCGTAGACGCCTGGGTGGGGATAGGGGGGTGCGACAAGACTCAGCCTGGCATAATCATGGCCATGGTTAGGCTGGACTTGCCCTCGGTGTATCTCTACGGCGGCACTGCCGAGGCCGGACGGCTCGGCGACAGGGAGCTCACCATCGAAGACGCCTTCGAGGCGGTGGGCGCCCACCTCGCCGGCAAGATCTCTCTGGAGGAGCTTAGGCGGATAGAGGAGCTGTCTTTCCCCACCTACGGCACCTGCCAAGGCCTCTTCACAGCGAACACCATGGCCATCCTCGCCGAGGCCCTCGGGGTATCCCTCCTGGGCTCAGCCTCGCCGCCGGCCACCTCCGCCAGACGCCGTGCTTACGCCGTGGCGTCTGGACGCGCCGTTTTAAAAGCTGCGGAGCTCGGCATAACGCCACGGAAAGTGGTGACCTACGACGCGTTGTACAACGCGGCTGTGACGCTTTTCGCCACAGCCGGCTCTACCAACGCCATTTTACACCTATTGGCAATTGCGTACGAGGCGGGGGTTAAGTTCGCCCTAGACGACTTCGACGAGATAAGCAGGAAGGTCCCCGTAATCGCCGCGTTGCGCCCCGCCGGCCCCTACGCCATGCAGGATCTGGACAGAATCGGCGGCGCGCCGAGGATATTGAAAAAGCTTTACAAAGCCGGTCTTTTGAGGCCGGAGGCTATTACGGTCGAGGGCGAGCCCATAGGCAAATTGCTCGAGGGGTGGCAGCCGCCAGCCGTCCCTGAGGCCGGCATACTCTACGATGTTGAGAGACCGTACAAGCCTTACTCTGGGATGAGGATACTTAGGGGCAATCTGGCGCCGGACGGCGCGGTGATGAAAATAGGCGCCGCCGACGTTCTCAGGTTCGAGGGGAGGGCGCTTGTGTATAACAGCGAGGCGGAGACCTTCAAGGCCGTGGCAGCTGGCGAGGTGAAGCCGGGGAGCGTGGTGGTGATAAGGTACGAAGGCCCCAAGGGCGCCCCGGGCATGCCGGAGATGTTGAAAGTCACGGCGGCGATAGTCGGCGCAGGCCTTGGCGAGTCTGTGGCCTTGGTGACCGACGGACGTTTCTCCGGCGCCACCCGCGGCATAATGGTGGGACACGTCGCGCCAGAGGCCGCCGTGGGCGGGCCCATCGCGCTTGTGGAAAACGGAGACAGGATCGTGATCGACGGCGAGGCCGGCCTTTTGAAGCTAGAGGTGCCCGACGAGGAGCTGGAGAGGAGGCGGAAGAGGTGGACGCCTCCGCCGCCTAAATACGCCGGCGGCCTCCTGGCGAAATACGCGGCGTTGGTGCAACAGGCGGATAAAGGTGCCGTGACTAACCCAAGGCCGCTTTGATCAACTCGGCGAGTCTCGCCACCAGAGGCTCGTGTCTCCTCAGCTCCTCCGCCGGCGGCGGGGCCAGGCAGTTTTTAAATAGGCCGGGGATTTCAAAGCCGTGGCTTTTGAGACAGGCGGTCGCCCTTCTCCAAGTGTAGGAGTTTTTAGCCCCACATAGAGCCACAGCCGCCGCGAAGACCAGCTCTTTCGCGGCCTTGCACACGGCCACGGGGTCCTGGGCGTGTTTAAACCTCTCCATCTTCGCCTCCAGCGCCGCGGCCTCGTTTCTAAGCGCCGCGGCGAGGTCCACCCTATGCGGCTTCCCGCAGAGCAGGACCCCCCAGTGGGTGACGAAGTAGTGAAATAGGTCCTCCCCCGGCTCGGGTAGGGCCTGCGCGTCGTAGCCCTCTGGCAGATCAGCCGCATGGCCGTACGCCACCACGTCTACGTCGTGTGTGTTGCCGTCTAGCGCCCCGCCGAAGAGATATACCGACGCCCCTCCGCAGAGGTGTTGAAAGTCTGCATATACGCGTTTAACTAAGTCGAGGGGAGGTACGTCGTACGTGTTGAAACACGTTGTGGGGACGTGGCGCTCCTCGCCGGACCTCCTGATGTGCACCACCTCGAGGCCCCGCCTCGTCAGGAAGTCCGCCAGGAACTGCCTGTGGCAGTGTCTCCAGTTTTCCTCTCGGCACATCAACGCCGCAGTCCTCTGCCGCGCCGTCTTCTCCAGCTCCTCCAGCTGGAGGAGCGCCGGGGCGTAGTGGTAAAGCCGCCACACATACATGTCGAAGGTCTGCGACTCCACGCAACCAGCCCTCGGCCCCCTGACGCCCAACGCCCCGAGCTCCCCCAGCCACACGTACTCAATC
>Ga0209393_1000137_pt1 | contig 35978 bp, 42 predicted proteins | sample SSWtaG_2_FD_184117 | JGI IMG/M metagenome (GOLD analysis project Ga0209393, IMG submission 184117) | Hot spring microbial communities from Sandy's Spring West, USA to study Microbial Dark Matter (Phase II) - SSWsed_130316 (SPAdes)... | ecosystem: Environmental > Aquatic > Thermal springs > Hot...
CTACGCTAGCTACCTAGAGAGCTACGGCTACAGGAGGCTAAGGCTGGTAGAGCTACTAGGAGAGTACCACTGCTGCACCCTAGCTAGACACGAAAACCTAAGCCAGGAAGCTGAGAGGAGGATAAGGTCCTCCTGGGCTAAAGCCCTAGAGGAGGTGAGGAGGGGGATCCTACTAGAGGGGTTGGAGGGGTTACTGGGGCTGGATAGAACCTCAGTAGAGAGGGCTAGAGGGGAGTACAGGTTTACCGAGGAGCTCACGTGGGAGAACGTAAAAAGTGTGCTAAACTACGCCTCCGGCTTCCTCCTAAACTACACCTCGATAAGGGAGCTCCTAGAGGGCTGAGTCGTCCTTACCCTTGGGAATAGCATCCCCAGTCGGTAGGAACTCCCTTAGCACTATGGTAGTAGCTAGTATTGCTAGAGGGGCGTACCTAGCTACCTTAACTAGCTTTAGGTACCTATCAACCTTCTTCAAGTGCTTCCACCAAGATCCTATCCTATTAAGAGAATATCAGCTTTCTTTACAGAGTTCAAGAAGCTCCTCAGCTAAGTCCGTCCAAATACTTAGAGAGGTGCGGTATATAAGCACATATCTAGACTTCTACTAACCTCCTGTCATAAACTCCGTGGTCAGCCTTTCTTTATATACTTCATAGCTGTACTTAGGGTCCTTTCAAGCCAACCTTTCTTTAATGCAGAGTACTCCCTCTCTCTGACGTAAGGTACGGTATAGTTTTTGAGGGTGTCCATGTCACCTATGTAGAAATCGGTGAAGTCTAGACCGTAGCTAGCCGTAACACTTCTGAGTGTCCTACCGATATCCTTTATTACCTCTATATCAGCTGGAATTAGGACCTGTATAAGTGCTTCAGTTCTACTCTCCGAGATCGTTGCCGAGGAAACCGTTGGGTACCTTAGTAGGGACTTTACCACCCTAAGTAGCTGAGGTACATCCTTACCTGAGATAGTTAAGAATAGAGCTAGCCTAGCTCCATCGGTAACCCCCTTTATCCTCCTAACCCTTATACCCCTCATTAGCTTCTCCGCGTGCTCTACGTGCTTCCTCAGGATATCCCCTCTTATCCCTAGCTCTACGTCGAGGCTTTTAGTTGTTAGAGGGCTTAGCTCTGTGACCCTAATTAATGCTAGGTCCTTGTTATCTACCTTAGCTTTAACTCCCTCCCCTAGGACCTCCTCCTCAAGCTCCCTACTATCTATCTCCTCTAACCTCTTCATCTCCCTAAGGATGTGGTTCTCCAGCGCTCTCGGCTCGAAGAGTGCGGAGGGCTTTTCTACGATTACGTCTGCGTAGCTCTTTAGGTCGGGCTCCCTGAAGATCCTCTCATAGAATACTAGGTGCCTTACCTTTTCATCCTCGAATCGCTCCCTCCTAGCGAATTCCGGATAGTAGAAGGTTATTAAGGTCCCCATGGGTATTAGGTTTATACAGCTCCTTAGGAAGGGGACTACCTGGGGGAGCTTCTCGCAGTCTAGGGTCTTACCTACGTGTACCGTAGCTATCCTAAGCTTCATTAGGTGTATGTAGTAGTCTAGCCTAAGTCCTACTAAGTCCGCCTCGTCTAGCCTCGATATCAGCTTCAGCTTGGCTAGGGTAGCTGTCCTCTTCCTAACGCCCATGCGTACTATCTCCCTCATTACCCTGTAGAAGCCTATCCTCCTAACTCTGTAGATAGCTTCATATACCTCCGCAGTTGACCGCAAGGCCCTCCTTAGATCCTCAGGCTTCCAGCTCACTTCAGCTAACCCCATACAACTCCACCGGGATTCTCTTAAGGTAGTTAATAAAGTCGGTACTCTACCTGCAAGCTTCGAAACCTCTAGGTGCTACCACCGTAGGAGTAGCACTAGCTCAATAGATGTTGAGATAGCTATAACGGCTAACGCTATGACCAGCCCTAGCGCTTCAGCTATAGCCCTCAGCATTCCGTACCTCCTTAGGTACCTATTGGACAGTACCACCACGCCCCCATAACCGTGTAGCGCTGCGAGGACTGTTGTTAGGTACCTAAGTAGGGGGTGGGTGTGTAGGTAGGTGGAGGTCCTGTAGGTAAGGCCTAGAGGTCTGAAGAACCTGGGGTAGAGCATCCCGTAGCCGCTAACTACGCAGAGTAGGAGGAGTACCGCTAGGGGTATCGAGGTGAACTCAACTACTCTAAGCCATAGGTACACGTACCTAGCTCTACCTACGCTGGACGTAACCTCCCCACCCTACGTGCCTCCGGGTCCTGAGAGCTCCTCGTGCTCTGGAACCCCCGGCGCAGGCGTTGAGCTCCTAGAGCTTTCGGAACCTCTAAGCCTTGTGTAAAGCTCCCTAAGCTCCTCAAAGGTCATCCTATGGGGCCTTTCGGGGACCCCTACTGGGAATATGTAGAGAGGTTTCTCATTTCTAGCTGCACCGATTACCTTAGCTACCTCATCGTCGTAGAAGGCCCCTATAGCTACTGTCCCGAGGTTTAGAGCTGTAGCTACTAGGTATATGTTCTGACCTACGTGACCTACCTCCATGTGGACGTACCTAACGCCCCTCTCCCCGTACCTACCGGTAGTCCTCTCGTAGACGGCGCAGATAACTATGCTGACCGGTGCCGTCTTAACCCAATCCTGCCTTAGCGAGGCCCTCCAGAGGTCTGCCCTGAAGTCGCCCTCCTTAACTAGGGTTATCGAGTGCCTTAGGTAGTTGTACTTGTAGACCCCTGCCCTTAGGTAGCTACCCCCGCCGAGTGAGACTCCCTTATCACCCACTACTACGTAGACCTCTAGGGGGTACGTAGCTCCAGCACTTGGTGCAGCCCTCCTGTACCAACCGAAGCCTGCGTCCTCGACGACCCCCTGTGAGGCCCATAGGAGTATGGAGAGCTGCTCAACGGTTATAGGCTCCCTAGCCCACTCCCTAATACTCTTCCTAAGGAGTATAGTCTCCTCAACGGTTAGCGTAGACACCCTACCCGGGAGGGGAAGTAGTACCTCATCCCCCAATACAGTAACACCGACACCCTCTTCTTTAGGGGTATATAAGGGTAGTAGGACGTAGAGCACTACCCCTAGGGTTAGTAGAGCCGAGAGTACTAAGGGTAAGGACCTCATTAAGCTCCCCACACAGCCTCGGAGACGCCGTTAATAAACCTAGGACGGGCTCCGGTAAGCTACTGCATGTACTACCCACCTATACGTAAAGCTTTCCCAGTATGTGGGTAATTTAGTATGGGCTCCTCAGTCGGTCTTTCCTCGCTACCTGCAGAGGTCTTAGGTTCTTGGAGGCCAGACCCTGTCGAAGTATATGTTCTTACTGGTTGCGCTTAGGGGTACACCTAGGATTACGTCTGCGTCTAGAAGCCCTAGCTTCTTAGCTGCTATACCTACCGTGTACATCACCCTGTTATCTACGTTATGTATTGAAGCCGTCTTCACGGCTGAGCCTACAGCTATACCTAAGTTGACCAAGCTCATGGCTAGGTTTAGGTCTATCTCTAACTCCCTCGGTTGCTTAAGCTTGAAGTCCACGATCTTACACCCTATGAGGACTACAGCGTCAGACCTCCTAACGTTTGAAGCGTCCCTAGCGAAGACATCGCCATACTCGCCGGATAGCTCCTCCATGGTCTTAGCTAGGAGCTCTAGCTCCTCCATACTATCTAAAATCCTAGCTGAGACGTTGTCCACCCCACGCCCCTTAGGGGCCGTGATAGCGCTTAGAACCATGAGCTTAGCTACTTGGAGCACCCCCTCCTTAACCGCATCCGACCTCTCTATCACCTAGACCACCTCCTAGCTACCTCAACTGAGTGGGTAAATAGGTAGAGCGCTACTAGAGCTAAGGCGCTACTTATACCTCCCGCCCACCATGGGTGGTTGGTCACGCAGTATGAGGGTCGTTGTTACTGGTGGTGCAGGCTTCATAGGTAGCCACCTAGTTGAGAGGTTAGTCGGAGTAGGCTACGACGTTGTTGTAGTGGATAACCTAAGTAGCGGTAGGCTTGAGAACCTAGCGAAGGTTAGGGATAGGGTTGAGGTAATCGTTGGAGATGTTAAGGACTTCGAGGTCTGCCTCAAGGCTTTAAGAGGCGCTGATGCAGTCTACCACTTCGCAGCTAACCCCGAGGTAAGGGTAAGCGTTACAGATCCGGAGGTGCACTTCAGGGAGAACGTCCTAGCTACGTTTAACGTTGCTGAGGCTTCGCGGAGGGTCGGCTCTGTGAGGAGTGTGGTCTTCGCTAGCTCGTCAACGGTTTACGGAGACCCCTCTAAGCTACCTACACCTGAGGAGAGCGAGCTAAGGCCTATAAGCGTCTACGGTGCGTCTAAAGCTGCTGCTGAGCTCATACTCCACAGCTACTCCCACCTCTACGAGATTAGAACAGTTGTACTAAGGTACGCTAACATCGTTGGACCTAGGCTACGCCACGGGGTTATCTACGACTTCCTGGTGAAGCTCTCTAAGAACCCAGAGGTGCTCGAGGTACTTGGGGACGGTACTCAGAGGAAGAGCTACCTGTACGTATCCGACGCCGTTGAGGCTACCCTACTAGTAGCTGAGAGGGCTAGCAAGTACTTCGAGGCCTTCAACGTAGGTAACGAGGACTGGGTTAGCGTACTTGAGATAGCTAGCATAGTATCCGAGGTGCTAGGTCTTAGACCTAGGGTAGTACTTAAGGGCGGTACCCCGGACGGTAGAGGGTGGCCGGGGGACGTTAAGCTCATGCTACTAAGTATTGAGAGGCTGAAGTCCCTGGGATGGAGGCCTAGGTACAGTAGCTCTGAGGCTGTCAAGCTCGCAGCTACAGCTATAGCTGAGGAGCTTAACCTACTGAAACCAGGTACAGCTACTCAGGGACTAGCTTAACCACTACGCCGCACTCCCGGAGTGTTCTGTACACCAGTGAAGCTACTTCAACCAAGGACTCAGAGTCACGACTCTCTACCAGCGCTCTAAGAACCCCTACCTGCGGGATCTCCTGGATGTAGTGAGGTTTAATAGCCTGTGGAGCTAGCTTAACTAAGCTCCCCTTAAAGCTACAGAGAAATATAGTGTGGGTACCTACACACCTACCCCCAGAGCTTAAGGTACTCCAGAGCTTACCTACGCACTCGATCTCTTCTGGAAGCCCCCTCAGCATGAGCTCGTAAACTACTCTAAACACCTGCACAACCCAGAGGAAACTCCCTTCTAAGGTAATAACCTTTATTACGTCCTGGAAGCTCCTCGAAGTACCTCAAGGAGCTCCCTAGGAGGTTTAATCGAGATCAGAGCTGCACCCACTAGAACCACGTCGTCACCTAAGGGTGTTAGCGATATAGAGGGCTTCCTGTTTATCAGGTAGTTGCCGACCCTGGCTGCAGATATCTCCACGAAGTCCGGGTTCCTCAAGGCTATGGAACCCCCTACCGTTAGAACTTCGGGGTCGTATACGTTGATTACGGAAGCTATGCCAGCAGCGTTTACCTCCGCAAGGAAGTCTGCTGCGAACTCGGCGAACCTATCGCCAGTCCTCCACAACCTAAAGAGCTCCTCCGGGTTTAGGTTACCCCCCAAAGCCCTTGTATAGGCTTCGGTAGCCTCACCTCTCCACTCCCTAGCTAGTACCTCCAAGGTCCTAGGTATGTTAGCCCCCGAAGCTATCGCCTCCCAGTGTCCAAGACCTCCGCAACCGCACCTAAACCTACCGCTGAGGTCTAGAACTATGTGCCCAATCTCGTGGGCGTTACCATCCTTACCTAGTAGCAGGTGCCCGTCGACTACCGCTCCACCTCCTATCCCCGTACTTATGGTTACGTAAACTACGTTCCTAAACCCCCTACCAGCACCAACTAGGTACTCAGCCCAAGCAGCTGCTACGCAGTCGTTAACTACGTAGACGTCTACTCCGAAGAGCCTCTTAAGGGGCTCCCTAATCTTAAACCTCCCAATAGGGACGTTAGGGGCTCCAACTACATCACCTGAGGTAATATCCAGCGGACCTACGGTTCCAACACCTATGGATAGTAGGGACCCGCCCCACCTAGAGAGGAGCTCCTTGATCGCACTAGCTATAGCTGAGGCTATCGCTAGCTCCCCACCGACCTTAGGAGTCCCTACCCTAACCTTCTCTACTAAGGTACCCTCGGGTGAGAATAACCCAACCCTGGTGTAGGTAGCTCCAATATCTACCCCTACGACGTAGTACATCACACTAGTTCTCCAAAACTTTCTAGATCAGGTACCTTTAGATACCTTAGGCACTCCTACTTCAGCAGTGGATTTAAGGTTTGCTAGGATAACCTCCACGGCTATGGCTAGGACTAGGGTACTGGAAGTAGATCCCCTAAACCCCGACGTAGAGGTTATAGAGGAGGCTGTGAGGGTACTTAGGGATGGGGGCCTCGTAGCCTTCCCGACGGAGACCGTCTACGGACTCGGTGCAGATGTCTTCAATACTAGGGCTGTCCTCAGGGTCTTCGAGGTTAAGATGAGGCCCCTGGATAACCCCCTGATAGTCCACGTCTCGGGTATCCGCATGCTTGATGAGGTAGCTACCGAGGTCCCCGAGGAGGTGATACGGGTTCTAGAGGTTGCTTGGCCTGGACCACTAACTGTAGTACTTAAGAGGAGTAGTAGGCTACCCAGCGTAGTTAGCGGAGGGCTGGACACGGTAGCTGTTAGAGCACCAGCACACCCCGTAGCTCTAAAGCTTATAGAGTCCTTCGGGAAGCCTGTAGCAGCTCCCTCAGCAAACCTATCCGGTAGACCCTCACCTACATCGGCTAAGCACGTACTAGAGGACCTAGGTGGGAGGGTAGACCTAGTACTCGACGCTGGAGAGACCTTCTTCGGCGTGGAATCAACGGTAGTCGACGTACTTAGGGATCCCCCTAGGGTCCTCAGGCCTGGCCCTGTAGGTCCTGAGGAGCTGGAGAGGCTTTTCGGGAAGCCTGTTGAGGTACCTGACTACGCTCGTGGACTAGAGCTCTACTCAGGAGCACCTCCATCGCCCGGCCTTAAGTACAGGCACTACGCACCGGAAAAGAAGCTACTACTAGTTGAAAGAGGTTCCTGCAGTGAGGGTGAGTACCTAGGCTACCTTAGGGAGCTGGTTACGCGTCTAGTAGGTACCGGCGTAGCTCTGGTAGTCTCCTCCGAAACAGCCGAGGAGCTTGGTGGAATCCCTAGCGTCGAGGTAGTAGTCCTCGGCTCTAGGAGCAACCTATACGAGGTAGCTAAGAACCTATACGCATCCCTAAGGGAGCTCGACAGGCTTATCGAAGCCTCCCTAGGTGTAGCCGAAAGCTTTGAGGAGAGGGGTATCGGATTAGCCATAATGAATAGGCTTAGGAAAGCCTCGTCCAGGAGGGTGGTCTGCGGCTCTTTACCTCCGACAGCACTTATTTAAGTCAGCACCTAAAGTCGATCGGTGCGGTCGCGGTGCAGCTTGCTAGGGAGCCCAGGTACATTCTGGCTACAGACGTAGGTAGCACTACGACTAAGGCTAGATTCTTCGGTAAGGTTAATGGAGAGTGGAGGTTCCTAGCTAGCGGTGAGGCCCCTACAACCGTCGAGAAGCCCGTTGAGGATGTGACTAAGGGCGTCAGGAACTCTGTTAGAGAGGTTGAGGAGCTTACAGGGCATAGGATAATTGACTATAGTTCGGAGGAGCTTAGGTTCATTATGCCATACCTAGGTGGTAAGACGGGTATAGACGTCTACGTATCTACGAGTAGCGCTGGTGGAGGGCTGCAGATGCTAGTGGCCGGAGTAGTTAAGAGTATTACAGCAGAGAGCGCCCAGAGGGCTGCTCTAGGGGCTGGAGCAATAGTTATGGACGTGCTGGCTATAGACGACGGACGTGAGGCTCACGAGAAAATAAATATATTGAGGTTTCTACGGCCGGACATAGTCCTACTAGCGGGGGGAACCGATGGTGGCGACAAGACCCACGTAATCGAGATGGCTGAAATAATAGCCGTAGCTAAGCCTAGGCCCAGGTTTGGGATTACCTTCAGGCTACCAGTAGTCTACGCGGGTAACAAGGACGCAAGAGAGGATTTAAGGAGAATACTTAACCCCGATTTCTTCGACGTTAGGATGGTTGACAACATCAGACCTCAGATAGAGATTGAAAGGGTAGAGCCCGCTAGGAACGCTATTCTCGAGCTGTTCATGGAGCACGTCATGGCCCATGCACCCGGTTACGAGAAGCTAAGGAAGCTAGTCTCCACGGAGATAATGCCAACACCCGCGGCTGAGGGGCTTATGATCAGAACCTTCGCCGAAATGAGGAGGGTTAACGTCATAGGGGTTGGGATGGGGGGTGCTACAACAAATGTATACTCGGTCTTCGATGGGAGGTTCCTGAGGACCGTAAGCGCTAACCTAGGGATGAGCTACAGCATCGGGAACGTACTTAAGGAGGCCGGGCTGGAGAACATTATGAGGTGGATCCCCCTCGAGCTAGCGGAGGACGAGGTTATGAGTATAATCTACAACAAGATGATAAGACCTACAACAATACCGATGACTTTGGAGGACCTCATAGTGGAGCACGCTGTAGCTAGGGAGAGCATCCGTATGGCCTTCAACCACCATAAGTACCTTGCCAGGGAGCTCAAGGGTGTTAAGAGGGAGAGGACTATCTCAGACATATTCGAAGAGGTTAAAGCCGAAGAGACTTACATAGATATGAAGAGAGTGGACTACATAATCGGTACCGGTGGGCTCCTTTCGAGAGCACCTAGGAGGGCTCAGTCGATGATGATCCTGATAGACTCCTTCCAGCCGATAGGCTTCACCTACATAATGCAGGACAGCGTATTCATGATACCCCACCTAGGGGTTCTATCGAAGATATACAGAGAGATAGCCTTGGAGATATTCGAGAAGGAGTGCTTAGTGCCCCTGGGAACGGTAGTCGCGGCTGCAGGCGTTGGGGCTGTCGGCGAGAAAGTTGCCGACATAGTCGTGGAGTATTCCTCAAGCGAGAAAGAAACCTACGAGTTAAGCTTCGGAAGCATCATAAGGATACCCCTATCACAGCATAAGGAAGCTACAATAACAGTAAACCCAACGAGGAAGTTCGACTTCGGCGCTGGCTACGGTAAGAAGGTGAGCAGGAGAGTTCGCGGCGGGGTAGTTGGGGTAGTCCTAGATGGAAGGGGAAGACCTCTCTACATACCTCAGAATAGGGGGGAGCGGAGAAAGCTCCTACTCCAGTGGTTTAGGTCTATGGACCTGTACCCCGAGAAGGTCCTTAGCTAGGTAGGTGAAGCCTGTGAGCGAGGAGAGCTTTGCATACACTCCGGGTCTCGCAGTAACGTCCCTCACCTACGTAAGGAGAGAGAGAAGTCTCCCCATTAAAGGTGAGATACTGGTTAGCAAAGGTCAGGAGGTGGACTTCGATACTATTGTCGGGAGGTGCTACCTAGAGGGTCAGCCCTTCATAGTAAAGGTTGCAGAGCTCTTAGGGGTAGAGCCAGAGGAGGTACATAGGTACCTCAAGGTTAGAGTCGGGGACAGAGTCTCCAGGGGAGGTGTCCTAGCCTCATATACGGCCTTCCTAGGACTTATAAAGAGGGGTGTTGAGTCCCCTGTAGACGGAGTTGTAGAGGCATTTAATGAGCTTACAGGGCACTTAACCATAAGAACTCCTCCAAGACCTATAGAGCTAAGAGCGTACATTGGGGGGATCGTTGAGAGGGTCATTCCTGGAGAATCCGTAGTTATAGGAACTCCGGCAGCCTTCGTCCAGGGGATAATAGGCTTTGGTGGTGAGAGGCACGGTAAGATAGAGCTGGCCGTCTCCAGCAACCGCGATGTACTTGAAGCTAAGGACATAGAGGAATATCATGCGGGTAAGATAGTTATCGGGGGCTCCTTAGCTACCTACGAGACCCTGGAGAAAGCTAAGAGGGTGGGTGTGGTAGGTCTAGTTGTTGGAGGAGTTAAGATAACCGATTTGGAGAGGTTCTTAGGGTATAGGATAGGTGTGGCTATAACTGGTAGAGAGGACATAGGGTTCACCTTAATACTAACAGAGGGCTTCGGTAAGCTACCAATGTCGGAGAAGGCATTCAGCGTATTTGAGGAGCACCAGAACTTCGAAGCAGCTATAAATGGAGCTACACAGGTAAGAGCGGGAGTTATAAGACCCGAGGTAATAATACCTAAGAAGGAGAAGGTGGTACCAGAGTCTTTAGGACCTCTAGGAGAGGGTAGGATGAAGATTGATAGCATCGTCAGGATTATCAGGTACCCGTACTTCGGGGAGATAGGGACCGTTGTAGAGCTACCGGTAGAGCTACGGAAGATAGAGACAGAGTCCCCAGTTAGGGTAGTTAAGGTACGTCTACAGGACGGTAGGGTAGTAACGGTACCGAGAGCTAATGTGGAGATAATTAGCGAGTAGCGTCTTTAAGTTCCTTCAAAACCTTCCTAAAGCTATTCTTACTCCTTACGGTAACCTCGAGCAGCTTACCGTCAGCCGTTTCGAGGACTAAGGCCTCCTCCTTCGTTAGGAGGCACACGGCTAGCATCAGTAGTGTGAGTAGGCTGTAGGTAAACTCTTGGGTGAGTAGTGACAGCACTGCCATGACCATTACGAGAACTATAAGTACCCTGTTAAACTTCTTGATCGAGCCCACCCTACGTACGGAGCTTAAGGGCACCTCTACCTCACCCCCGTTCCTCCTAAGCCTTAGTACCCCACCGCTTAGCTCAGCAGTGCTGACCTTCAGTCTCTCTACCTTCATACGATCCTCACACCGCTCTCCTCACTATATTACCTCCCTTCATTACGAAGACCGCCTTCCTGACCACCTCTATATCAGTAATGGGATCTCCCAAAACCCCTACGATGTCGGCTACCTTACCTCTCTCGAGCACTCCGACATTACTTAGACCAAGGCATTCAGCGGCATTCTTCGTCACAGCAATTAGAGCGTCCTCAGGCTTCATACCGTACTTAACCATAGCTATTGGTTCGTCAGAGTGGTTCCCGAAAGCTCTTAATGGTGGGCCGTAGTAGTCCGTACCTGCGGCTATCTTAACGCCCGCCCTGTACGCTAGTAGGAAGCTACGAGGCATTGCATCTATACACATCTCCTGCTTCCTAAGCCTCCACTCCGGGATGCCCGGTGGCGGGTTCTCCAAGGTTTTCTTGTAGAACTCTACTAAGCATAGCGTTGGTACGTAGTAGACCCCCTGCTGGAGCATGAGCTCTACGGCCTCCTCATCTAGGAAGTAGCCGTGCTCTACGGAGTCTACCCCACCTAGGATAGCTATCTTAACCCCCTCAGCTCCCTGAGCGTGGGAAGAGACCTTCTTACCGACTCTATGGGCCTCCTCGACAACGGCCCTCACCTCCTCAACGCTCATCTGAGGGTGTCTAGGGTCATCTTTCTCCGAGCCGACGCCGCCTGAGGTCATGACCTTTATGAAGTCAGCCCCTTCTCTGAGGGCCACCCTAGCGGCCTTCCTACACTCCCAGGGGCTATCGCAGAGGAGAGCTAGTCCAAGCCTTCTTACCTCTTCGATCGGGAGGTAGTGGATATCGCAGTGCCCACCAGTCTGGCAGATGGGCCTCCCCGCAGCTACGATCGTGGGGCCTACGATAGTGCCCTCGCTAACAGCTCTCCTCAGATGTAGAGCTATGGTGCTACCGCAATCTCTAACCGTAGTAAACCCGGACATAAGGGCCCTCTCGGCATCGCGAGCCGCTCTAAGAGCTCGCAGCTCCGGTGGGGTTGTTAGAGCTTCAGCCGGGTTGTACGTCCTTAGCCCGCTGAAGTGTACGTGCACGTCTATAAGACCTGGCAGTAGCGTGACTCCCTTAAGTTCTATCAGCTCATAGTCTCCTGAAACCTCTACAGAACCTCTAGTACCTACGTCGACTATACTGCTACCCTCAACCACCACCACGGGGTTTACTAGAATTCCGCCCCTACCATCGAAAAGCCTATCACCTACGATTACAAGCCTCTTGGGGCACTTCACGCTAAGCCCGGGACTAAAGTGCCTTATAGGGAAAAATAAGTTAGCTACTTAGCTCCTCTATTTTACTGATGAGCTTCTCGACCTTCTGAGGGTCTTGGAGTATGCTTAGGAAGATCTCGCCGTAATTACCTAGGAGTATGAGTAGGGGTTGGAGGTAGAGTCTAGCTAGCTGTGACCACACCCTGCCCATAGGTCCGAAGGAGCTGAGTAGAAAAATAACTACGGTGTCCAGCTTTAGGTCTACTACTTTCCTCGCGAGCTCCTCTATTATAACGTCCTCGCTGTAAACCTTAGCCATAGCTACTTCTTCCTTAGTGCTCCTAGGATTATAGCTATAGCTGCGAGTACTGCAGCTGCTATTGAAGCCCACGCCTGCGGCTGTAGGTATATTAGGTATATAGATATCAAGAACCCTACCCTAGTCATTATGGTGTTAGCGAAGAGGGCTCCGAAGCCTACCATCATCCCGTAGACCCCTATGTAGTACAGAGCTCTGTAGACCCAGTAGGTAGGCGACGGCGGTACCCCCTCGACCCTCCTCGGGAATATTGTGAACAAGAAGTACGTCAGCCCTCCTAGGGTTACTAACACCATTATCCAGTTGTTCAGGGTTTTAACAGGGTCGGAACCCCATAGAGGTAGTATTGTGGCTGTGATCTGCCTTACTATGTTGGCTATGGGTACGGTCCTCAGGGCTAGCCCTGTTCCTACAGCTATGTTCACGGCCACCGCGTATCTAGCTAGCCAGTAGTACTTCCTTGAGTATTTGGCTAACATTAGTAACCCGAGCACTGCCGGTATAATGTAGTGCCAGGAGGTGGCCCAGAACGTCTGGGGGGTAGTGATGGCTGGACGTATCAGGACCCTGTTCAGGCTGTCTAGAGCTAGGGCTATCGAGTAGCCTGCTGCCGCTCCTAGGAACATGTGCTCAGCTAGCTTATACAGTACATTGTCCCTGTAGGCGAAGCTATAGATCCACACGACTAAGGCCGCACAGAGCCAGGCTCCGAAGACCTCCCAGTCGATCATCTAGACCCACCCCTCTTAGACGAAAGCCTCTTAGTCCAGTAGACCACGTTGCCTACGGCTATGAATGCTAGTATCAGCATGTGCGACGTGCTCTGAGCATCCATCGAGGCTATACCCAGCCCTAACCTACCTACGAGGACCTCGTACTCGGCTCCGGCTCTCTGCCCTACAAGCATCCCTATAGCCTGCTTAGCACCTACGAAGGGCTCTACGGACGGCGCTATAACGCTTAGAGCTACGAACAGCAGCGGGGCTCCGTAGGGTGTGTGCCACTGCCTTACGTAGTAGGCGAATACGTCGGTACCCGACGAGACTATTATTACTAGGTCGAAGTCCGTTGCCTTATCGACCTCCTTCATTAGTGGGAGGTCCTCGAGCCTATTACCGTAGTTGTCTACGCTTATAGTTCCCTTAATGCTCTTCGCTAGGGATGCTGACGCGGCTTCTCCCCCAGCTATATACCCGAAGTACACGTAGTCCCTACCATACTCCTTGTTGGCGAAGAGGTCGGCCGCGTTGGCCTTGAATAGGGAGAACGCTACTACCCCGAAGGCGCTGAGGGAGCTGTAAACGATCTTGCAGCCCTTGTCGAAGAGGTGCTTGGTAAGGGCTATCAAGTTGGGCTCGAGTTCACCTCTAGCCGCAACTTCGTAGTACACCTCTACGAAGACGTGACAACCTGGCTTCAGGTTCTGCTCTATGTAGTTGTAGACGTCCCGCGTACGTGCCGATATCTCTATGGGGATCCCTATGGGGTGTAGTATCGGTAGTATTACCGCTAGCAGGAGCAGGGTGTAGAGTAGCTCCCTAGATTCTAGGACTTTCCCTAAGGAGATCTGGCTACTCATACTACTCACGCCTCCCCATCCAGCTTATTTCCCTCCAGGTCAATAGCCTTAGCCCTAGTACTATGGTCCCCAAGCCAGCACCGATAGTTATGGGCCTGAAGGCCGCGGTATTCGGGACCGTCATAATCCAGTCTCTTAGCGAGAGGAAGCCGGGCCATATAAGCCCACCTACGGTAGTGTTCCCGAGCATTACGATTACTGCTGTGACCAGCAGTAGCAGAGCCATCGGGTTCCTGACTCTGAAAGCTCTGTAGGATGCTGATGCTATGTAGAACACTAAGATGGAGTACATAGCCGCGTCGGCTGGTGCGTATACGTTTGTGTAGAGCCACTTGAATTGGGGTTGGGTAGTTATGGTAATTCCGAGCTCGGGGGCTGCGTAGCTGTAGTACCAGCCTACTACGCCGAAGACCACCATAGTAATGAGTAGGGCTATAGTAACAGCGCTGAAGGGTGCTTGGACCAAGCCTTCCTTCTTTATCCTTAGGACGTGGAACCTTAGTATGTCTATCCCTCCAACAATAAGGGCGAAGCTGGTGATTATTACGGCCCAGTCGCTTAGGGCCTTATCGGCTCTACCGAACGCGTCTGCTACTTCCTTACTCACGTAGAGGTAGTAGAAGGCTACGGTAGCAACTATTATTGCGGAGACGATTATCTGGGGAACGTACTTCCTGACTACTAGGCTCATGCTATTCACCCGAACTTCCAGACCCAGTTTAGACTATCGACTAGCTTAAACCCTCCCAGTAGCATTATGATCCCCAGTACCACTAAGGCTATGCTGATGAGCTTACCTAGATCCTGGCCCCTTATAGAGACTAGGGTCTCCTTATCTCCTGAGGCTAGGGCCCCGGCGGCGAATATCTCCTCGCCTATGAGGGAGTAGTCGGCTACTAGTACGAAGAACGGTATCTGGGTCTCCCTAGCGGTTCCAGCTATTTGGAATGCACCGACCATGTTCCCAGCCTCCATGAATATCAGGGACTCTGCGTAGAACGGGCCGACAACTATATTAGCGCCCACATTCTCCCTAACGATGGTCGCCTGGACGGCTGAGGCGTAGGCGAACTGCTGGTCGGTTAAGTACCTGACATTGTAAGCCGGGTTGAAGAGCTCGGGGCGCCCGGCGGAGTAGTAGCCCTCTCTAACTATCTCCTCCGTAGTAGCTATAGCTTCAGGGACTCCCAGCGTAGCTATGAGCTTAGCCCCGTACCTACCGCATAGCCTGGCTACGTGGGCTAGAACCCCAAGGCCGGCTACGTACTGAGGGGCCATGGATGAGGAGATAGTGCCGAAGCCGAAGGTCATGTGTACAGGTCTACCCATCTCAACAGACCTAGCTATAGCCTCCTCGATAGCTTCAAAGGCCGGTATTCTCCTAACCGGGAAGCTCTTACCTAGCTTAGCCTGCTCCATAAACACGTAACCAGCTACTAGGAGGACAATTAGTATTAGGAACGCAGAGAACGGAGCCCTCGTGGTGTACAGCTGTATCCTGAGGGACCACGCGATTGCCGAGATGACCAATATTAGAACTAGCAAGGCTATAGCTGCTACAATACTTCTGGGGGTCTTCACGTTATACCCCTCAAATTCAGGGTAGAGCCTGGCTTAATAAATTTTAATTTTATTACCGCACCACGACGGAACATATTAGGCAGTTAGTAGTGGGCAATCGAATAAGCAGTTACCACTTTCACCGAGCCTAAGTTCTGTGACGGTTTGAAGGCCTTCCTAGAGTGCTACGAGCTCCCCCGTTCTCTCGGCAAGCCGGTAGCCTGGGTACCTCTCCACGAGCTTCCTAAAGCTGTCTGAGCGCAGGTACTCCATCAGCAACGCTACCTCCCTCTTCTTTAGGGATCGGAGGTTTACCGCTATATCGAACCTCTCGGAGGCTAGCGGTATGAAGTCCAGTCCGTACTTTACTGCTACGTACCTTAGGGCTATCCCTACGTCTGCTCTACCGCTTAGTATGCTTAGAGCTACACCGCTGTGGGTTCTAGCCTCTGTATAGTAACCTCTTACCCTACCAGTGACCTCCTCGAAGGTCGTTCCTAGCTCTTGGGCTAGCTTCTCTAGGTAGGTATCTACGAGTACCCTAGTACCGCTATAACGGGTTCTGTTAATGAAGACTACGTCGTCTCTGAGTAGGTCCCTTATACTGGTAATACCCTTAGGGTTCCCTCTAGCGACTACGAACCCGACCTCGCGGGTATACCCTACGATGAGCCCTACCCTATCCCCGTACCCTAGCTTCCTCACTACCGGTACGTTGTACTCACCGCTCTCTGCGTCGAGTACGTGTACGCCACCTACGTCCGCTACCCCCTTAGCTACTGCCTCTAGTCCGGCTAAGGACCCTACGGGTACGTACTTAACTGTAAAGCTCCTACTAAGCTCCCTAAAGACCTCGCTGAGGAGGTAGTCGTGGCTACCTATAGCCACTAGATCGGCTAACCTCTTAATGTGGAGCCTGTAGACATCTACCTCTGCACCCTCCTCTAGGAAGGGTACGGAGCCCTCAACCCTTATGAACCCGTCGGCTACCTGGAGAACGCTTGTAGAGCCAGACCTATAGCTAAGTGGGTAGGCTACGAACCCTCCAAGGTCTTTCCTAAGTACTACCGGGACGAATCTCGTAATCCCCAGCTGCCCTAGGACCCTCTCAGCTAGGGTAGCCTTTACCACCGTGTAGGGCTCCCCAACGCCTAAGAGTTTGGCGAGGATCGGTCTTACGAGTACGATGAACATCATCATCTGCGAGAGGGGAAACCCCGGGAGCCCTATGATGAGCTTACCCCCGGTAACTGCTGCTAAGGTAGGCTTACCCGGCCTAACCTTCAACCCGTGGAAGAGTAGGGATCCGCCGCTAAGCTTCTCAACTACCCTGTAGGTTACATCACCAACACCTGCAGAGGTCCCGCCGCTAGTTATGACGATATCACACTCCTCTAGAGCCCTCCTCAGGGCTCTCTCCAGGCTTACTTCGTCATCCCCGACGATACCGTAGAGTACGGGCTCCGCCCCAAGCTCTCTTATAGATGCGTAGAGGTAGTAGGAGTTAACGTCGAATACCTTACCGAGCTCGAGCTCCCTTCCAGGCTCTACTAGCTCATCCCCGATCGATACTAAGCCTACCCTAACCCTCCTGTAGACCCTTACCCTAGGTATACCTGAGGAGGCTAGTAGGGCTAGCTCAACTGGGCCGAGCACGGTACCTTTAGCTAGGAGTACATCGCCAGCTAGTACGTCCGATCCTGCCTGAGCTACGTTATCTCCGGGAGCTACCGGCTTATAAACGTAAACTACATCTCCTACACGCTTAGTGTGCTCAACAGTTACTATAGCGTCGGCCCCCCTGGGTACCATAGACCCCGTAGATACCTCAGCACACTCCCCGCTACCTACCGAGACCTTCGGTATCTCGCCGATACCTACTGAGCCTACGACCTTAAGAGCTACAGGCCTCTCCTCATCTGCCTCAGCTACATCGCTTGAGAGGACCGCATAACCATCTACCTCAGACCTATCAAATGGTGGGTAGTCGTACAAGGCTACCACATCCTCAGCTAGAACTCTCCCGGAGGCACTTGCCAGATCTACCTCCTCCACCTCTATAGGTCTAAGCTTAACGTACTCGCTGAGGATCTCATAAGCCTCCCCTAGGGATACTAGCCTGTGGAACACCTTAGCCGTAAGTAGCCACCGCAAAGAGGTCTCTGCAGAGAGTTAAAAGCGGGCGTATTTGAGAACCTGCCCCCACTCTAAGAGGCCCCGAATTTAAAGCTTAATAGCCTACCGCAGACCAGCTCTCGGGGGACTAGCTTAGAAGGTATAGCGTCGAGGGTAGCCTGCGAGGTGTGCAGGTACCTGAGGAGTCTATACGTAGTTAAGGACCTAGCTACGTGGTTAAAAGCTACTACCTATAGCTCCTCCCAGTACCGTAATGAGGTTGAGAGCCTAAGTTGAGACCCATATACTTCGGGCTAGTGGTTAACGTTGTGCTAGTCCTACTAAAGTACTTTGCGAGCACCAGCTCTACGTCAGCCTCTATAAACGCTTCACTCCTCCACTCCCTAGCCGACCTCACGGTCTCAGGGCTCATAGCTCTAGGTGTTGCTACACAGAGGCTTAAGCCGTCTCTGAGGTACCCCTTTGGTTACGGTAGGGCTGTGTACGTAACAGGGTTCGCAGCTGTAGTCATAGTTGTAGCATACCTCTTCCTAGAGGCAGTTAACGAAGGTGTTAGCAGACTAGCGAACCCTGTGGTTGAGGTTACCGAAACCTCTAGACGGCTGATGTACATATCCCTAACTCTTAACGCAGCAGTCCTAGTAGACGCCGTTAGAGAGAGTAGGAGGGCGGGTAAGCACCCGGCGCTCGTAGCAGCTGTAGCTGAGAACCTTGCGGATACTTTAGGAGACCTCGCAACTATAGTCGCCATATTCTCGGGGAACCCGATTATCGATGGCTACGGGGCCTTCGCTGTAGCTACTGTAATAGCTGTATCCTCAGCTAGCTTAGGCTACAGGTACGTAGTTACCCTCATAGGGATCTCCGCCCCTAGGGACATTGTAGGTAGGGTGGTTAAGGTAGCCCTCTCCGATCCCAGGGTGCTGGATGTAAACAGCGTGAAGTCCTTAGTTCTAGAGCCGGGTAAGTACCTCGTACTACTTCAGCTCGAGGTAGACCCATTGACAAAGCTCAGCGAGCTCGAGGAGATAAGGTCCTACATAGCTGAGTCCGTAAAGCGCTCAGCCCCTGGTGTGAGAGAGCTCGTCATAGAGTTCACCACCCCGAAGGAGCCTAAGCGGAGCTTCCTAGAGCTACTAAGGGAGTCAGTAAAGCTACCTAAGGAGGTCTAACACCAGCCCTCCTTAGCGCGCTTGGTATCGCATAAATAGCTACAGCTAGAAGTAGGTACGCTAAAGCTCTAACCACGAACCCCGCAGGCCTACTTAAGTAGAGTATCAGTAGGGAGGTGGCTGCGGAAGTAGCTAGAGCTAGGAACCTCCTAGCTAAGCTTATGGAGCGCACGTTGTGGATGAAGTGCTTGGTTCTTGGGGTAAGTAGGAGGAGCCCTAAAGAGAGGCCTAGGACTGAGGGAGATGTACGGAGGTCGTAACCTAGGTAGCTACTGATGGATGATGTAGCTACAGTTAAGGCGTATACTGCTGGTAGGGACCTCTTACCTAGGTGCCTACCTACGTAGACAGAGATCCCAGCTACGGCTACTCCTACTACGTAGCCGCCCACTACATCAGCAACGCTGTGAACTCCTAGAGCTACCCTCGAGGTAGCTACAGCTACGGGGATCGCTAAAGCTAGGAGAGCTGAGCATCGGTGGAGAGTTAACGCAGCTAGGCCGTTCCAGAAGCTTGCGGATACCTGAGTGTGACCGCTCGGAAACCCTGGACCCTCTGCGGGGGTACGCCAGTACTCAGGAGGGGGTCTAGGGATGTTTAATGAGTACTTCAAGGCTATGTTTACGGACCCGGAGAGTAGCACTATCCCTAGGGTTAGTAGTCCTATCAGAGGGTCTACTAAGTACACTACAGCTAAGGCTAACCCTAAGTACGCTACCTCCTCACCTAAGCTCGTTAAAGCTACCCACAGCTCTGTGGAGTCCAGTAGGGACGCCAGGATCAGCACCGCGGTAACAGATGCTAGGACCGTGTAGCAGGCTAAGCTAAGCGCCTCCTTAAGCCGGAGCCTGCAGCCCATCCTCTACACTACAAGATGTATTGGGGGTTAGGCTTAAAGCTGAACCGCTCTTTAGGTAGCTTTAAGGGGCTTACGTGTGGTTAGTTCCGGCAATAGCCTACCTAGCTCTACTATCCGCCACCGACCTGTACCTGTACCTGTACATAGCTCTACAGCTTAGAGCAGGCCCGATGGTTTTAGGTCTTGTCAACGGCTTATGGAGCTCCACCTTCATAGTTGTAAGCCTAACCCTAGGTAAGCTAGTCGAGAGGGGGGCCAGCAGGCTAGGTGCAGTAGTCTCAGCTATCCTACTAGTACTCTCCCTCCTAACTCCGGTCCTCAACTCAAGCCTACTCTACGTAGCCGTAGCCTACTGCCTCCTCCACGCGGCGGCCCTATCTCTAGGTAGGGTCTCAGCTAGCGTTACGCTACTGGAGTACACCGAAAGCTCCCGTTGGGGCTTTTACAGCAGCCTAGTGAACTCCGCGTCTCTAGCTATTAGAGGGGTTCTCCTGGTGCTACTCTCTTACGGCTACCTCTCCGCGAAGTCCCTTCTCATCCTAGCTCTCGCGGTCTCCACGCTCTTCGCTTGGTCCCTTCCACCGCTGGTACTACCCGTAGAGAGGACCTTATTTAGAGTAGCTAAGAGGCTTGACTCTCTCTACAGGTATGCTAAGCTAGTATCAGTATTCCCCGAGGCCTTCGAGGGGGGTCTAGATCCTTCCGAAGTCCTGCGCTCGTTTTGGAGCGAGGGTAGGGAGATACCTAGTCATCGACCGCTCCTCGGTGCGCTCTTAGTTGTAGCCTCCTCAGAAGCTCTGGCAGTAGTCCTACCGCTTGTAATATCCAGCTACTTAGGACCTGCAACTACCGTACTCATCTACGGGCTTTCCTCTCTAGCCTCCTCCTTCACTATACTAGCTGTATCTAAGGTCTCTGTAGCTGGAGCCGCGGCTCCAGCTACAGCTCTAGCTCGGGGGGTAACTATCCCCCTACTCCTTACCGTAGGTAGAGCTGAGATAGCTCTACTCTACTTAGTAGCCATATCGGCTCTCCTCAATCTATTTAACTCAGCTAACTACGTTAACTACGTAAACTCCTCAGGAGGTCTTAACGCGTTCCTCTACGGAGTACTCAGCGAGTTGGGAAGCGTGATTGGGTCAGTTGTAGGCGGGGTACTAGCCTCGTACCTAGGCTACGAGTACGTAATCCTAGCCTCCGTTGTTGGGCACCTAGCCGCGTTCCTCCTTACCTTACGCTGAACCCGAAACTCAATCGGAGAGCACGAGCCTAAGGTACTGGTAGTTGCTAAGGTTATCGACCCCCAGCACTCTAGCTAAGCCCTCGTCAAGCTCGGTTAGGAGCACCTCACCCCTCCTTAGGAGTTCCCCACGTATTCCAGAGGGTAGTAAGTCTACATCGATGTCGCCCCTGTACTCACACTTTGAGATCGGGGCTAGTACATGCCTGTACGTAGACATCTCCGGGCTCTCCACAGAGCACGTGTAGACCTTAACCTCCTGGTGCAGGTAGCTCCACCTCCCTAACCTTCTGCTCGGCTAGCCCTAGTAGAACCAGCATACCGTAAATTATCGCCTCAGGCCTCACTGGGCAGCCGGGTACGTAGACAACCCTATCTACCTCCACACCGTGCTCTTTGAGTATCTCCTCAAGCTTACTGAAGCCGCCGGTAGTTGCGTAGGTATCCCACCATATCCCCCCTCCAACACCGCAGGAGCCTAGGACTAGGAGTAGCCTAGGCCTCGGCATAGCCCTAAGGGCTCTTACAACCTTAGGGAGGGATTCCCTCGTTACTGGCCCTGTGAATATTATTACATCGGCGTGCCTCGGAGACCCGACTAGCTTTACCCCAAACCTCTCGACGTCGAAGTAGGGGGTTAGCGCGTCAAGTACCTCTATATCGCAAGCGTTGCAGGATCCGCTGTTTAGGTGGTATACCCAGATACTCCTCCTAATAGCTCTGAGTGCTTTAGCTAGACCCGCCACCGGAAGCACCCATCCTTAGACCTACGGACCTAGAGAACCTCTCCTTTCTACACTTTGGGCATAGGATGGCGTACTCCTCAGATATAGGTGAGGCCTTCACTACAGCTCTTACCTCGGCCTCGGCTGCGATAGGTGCTCCGCATACACTACAGCGTAGGACTTCGTGAACTACCCTAGATCTTAGGTCCTTGAGGTTAGTGGAGGCCAGCTCGAACTTCTTAGAAACGGTTATAGCCTTAGCTGGACATACCTCAGCACACATCCCGCAGAATATGCACCTACCTACGAAGTACTCCAGGACTAAGCCCTTACCTGAGGGTGTTAGGGTCAGGGCGTTCGGAGGGCAGACCTTAACGCAGGCACCGCAGCCCCAGCACTTCGCAGGGTCTACCTCTATGGAGCCCCTGAACTCAGATGTTAGTAGGGGCTCCTCTGCCGGGTACCTACGGGTTACACGCCCTGTTTTAAGGGCTATTTCAAGTATCTTCACAAGGGACATAGGGGTACACCTCCTGAGATCCTTAGGACTCTCCTACTACCGGCTCTCATATCGTAAACAACCACCCTATCGGTGCATGAGAAGCAGGGGTCTATACTTGCTATTGTTAGAGGTGCGTCTGCTAGTGGAGCTCCTCTCAGCATAGCCCTCAGGGCTGGTATGTTCTGGTAGGTAGGAGCTCTAACCCTCCACCTATAGGGCTTACCGACCCCGGTTATTAGGAAGTGTACGTCCTCCCCTCTAGGTGCTTCGATTGCTGCTACGGTTCTTCTGTAGGGTGGTACATCCCACGACTCTACAGCTATGGGCCCTCCCGGTAGCCTGTCTATCAGTTGCCTGATTATCTCTATACTCTCTAGTATCTCCTCAACTCTAACTAGGAGTCTAGCTAGGTTATCTCCTTCAGTGTACAGGGGGACCTTAAAGGATGCCTCCCTGTAGGCGAAGTACGGGTAGTCCTTCCTGATGTCCCTATAGAGCCCCGAGGCCCTAGCGACGGGGCCTACGACGCTTAGAGCCCTAGCCTCGGACCTCGATAGGATCCCCGTACCGGAGGCTCTAAACCTAATCTGGGGGACCGATAGCATGACCTCAGCTAGCTTTACGAACTCCTCACGTACTATCGCTAAGGTCTTCAGAGTCTTATCCAGCTTATCTACGTTTAGGTCCTTCCTAACGCCCCCTATGATGTTTATTCCGTATGTCTTCCTAGAGCCGGTTAGGTACTCTGCTAGAACCATGGTATGCTCTCTAATTCTCCAGGCGTGCATGAACCCAACATCGTAGCCTAGTAGGTGGGCTGCTACACCTAACCATAGTAGGTGGCTGTGGAGTCTCTCAACCTCGAGAACTATCGACCTTATGAACTCAGCCCTCTCCGGTACCTCTATTCTAGCAGCTTTCTCCACAGCCATAACGTAGCAGCTGGAGTGTACGAAGCCGCAGATACCGCATATCCTCTCAGCTAGGAATGGGACCTGCTTGTAGGTAAACCTAGGGGACTCAGCTAGCTTCTCTATACCTCTATGAACGTGGAAGCCTCTGTAGGCTACATCAACAACCTTCTCACCGTCTACGTACAGCTCGAAGTACTCGGGCTCGTGGAGAGCCGGGTGATAGGGGCCTAGCGGTACTCCAACCTCCTCAGCTACCTCGGACCTGAACTCCCTCGGAGGTCTAGTAGAGTAGTCGAAGTCCTTCCTAAGTGGGTGGACCCCCTCGGGCCAGTCCTCCGGTAGGACAAGCCTCTTAACGGGCCTGCCCGTGATCTTGATCCCGACCATGTCCCTAGCTTCAAGCTCACACCAGTCTGCAGCTGGTACCTCAGGTACTATAGTAGGAACCCAAGCATCCTCCTCAGCTACTGGTACCCTAAGAACTACATCGACCCCCAGCTCATCCAGCCCGAATATGTGGTAGATCGAGAAGACCCCCTGGATCTGCCTTTCATCAATACCTGCACAGGTCTTTAGGTAAGCTCCAGCACTATAAAGGGCTTTAGCTAGGCTCTTTAGCTTATCTCTACCTACCGCTAGGTAAACCTCCCTATCCTTAATCTCCTCTACTACACCTCCCAGACCCTTCAGCTCCTCGACTACCTTAAATACGGGGTCGGTCATGGCCCTAACCCGTAGATAGCTATTGTAACTACACATAGAGGGAACAAGGTTAGGAGTAGGGTTTTAGGAGCTATGTCAACCCGCGTCCTACCGAGGAGTATACTTATTAGTGCGTGTACTACCCAGACTGCTGGGGTTAGAGCTAGGGTCAAGGCTAGGGCTTGGTAGCCCTCGAATCCTGCTACCAACGCCAAGGCCATAGCTGTAAGCTCAGCTGCTAGGAGCCTCTTGAGAACTGTGGACATTGTGGCTATCCCTAGTAGAGGTCCAGCCAACTCTATATTGACCCCAGCGGAGAGCTCCGGCTCTGCTTCGGCGATATCGTAGGGTATCCTACCACTTACTACGTACGCAGATATGGCTAGGATAAGTAGGGACGAGAGCTTTAGAACGAACCTCTCTCCGCCGGTCGCTATAGCTAGGTACGAGAAGATCAGGAACGGCTCTGAGGAAAGAGCTAGAGTGAACTCCCTAAACCCTCCTACAACTGAGTATACGTTATTCTGAGATACCGCTCTTGCTATAGTAAGTGCGGTAGCTACCGTAAGTAAGACTATGAAGGCGACTACCTCAGCTCCTACCGTACCTGGTGAAACCGTTAGTGGTACATAGCTGAGTAGGGCTACAGAGGCTACTAATGCTACAAGCTCTAGGACTACTGATAGAACACACCAAGAACCGCCCTCGGGGACTATGAGCTCTTTGGAGAAGAGCTTCACTAAGTCGTACCAGGTCTGAAGTACTGGTGGTCCTATACGGGTGTGTACAGCTGCTCTCAGCTTACGCTCCAGACCGTCGTAGATCGGTGCTAGGAAAACCCCAGCTAGGAGCACCGCTAGGGCTAGTAAGCTATGGAGCACCTCTAACCACCACTATTACTAGTAGAGCGACGGTTGTTAAGGTACCAGCTAAAAGAGATGAAAGTGCTACTGATGCCTCTAGAGAGTCTCTAAAGGCCTCAAGAACCCCTGTAACTCCGGATGCGGCCATCCTCAATCTAAACTCCACTACTGAGAAGTACTGGGGGGCGTTTACTACAGTGTAGAGAAACCTCGTAAGGAACCTACCTAGCTCTGATCCCCTAGACTCTGAGGTAGGTCCGCTTAGCTCAGCTACGCGGTCAAAGACTACTGAGCTATCTACGAACATAAGCTTCTTAACGTACTCCTCGATCTTACGTACAACACCCGACCTTACGTGGCTCAAGGCCTAGCACCCCCTAGCCAGACCTCGTCCTTCCTACCGCGCTTCAGCATCGAGTAGGTAGCCCAGCTAGCGACTCCGAAGAGAGCCGTCAGTATTAGGAGTAGGTATACCACCTGTACCGGTAGCCCAAGTGCGGGTACGGTCCCGATCGCGGCTATTACGTAGTAGGATAGGCCTATTGACGTCGCGGAGAGGGTTAGTACGTACGGTGTTAGCTTGAGGGCTCCTGGATCTACCTCCTCATACCTATAGGAGGGGTTACCTACGTGTGCTAGTAGGTATCTAACGCTATAGCCTACCGATAGCACTACCTCGAAGGCTACTAGTACCGTAACAGCTAGGTAGACCCAGGACTGGGGTATGTGGCTAGCTAGCGACATGAAGACCGCGAGCTTAGTTAGAAAGCCGAGGGTTGGTGGGACCCCAATTAGGGAGAGTATCGATATCATGGCCGATAGGGTCTCCCCCGGAGCGAACCTTGAGACGTAGCCTAGCCTCTCTATAGACCTCGTATGGGTTAGTACTTCGACCACCCCGGAGTCCATGAATAGGGACGCCTTGTATATAGCGTGAGCAGCGGCGTAGATCAGTGTAGCTGTTAGGAACTGACTACTACCGGAGAGTAAGTAGAGCCCTAGTAGTAGGGTCATAGTGCTAGTATGGGATATGGTGCTGTAGGCTAGTATACGCTTTATATCGGACTGAACTATAGCCTGAAGCCCACCGTATATAGACGTTAGAGAGCCAAAGATTATGCAGATAAGCGCTGCAGTTCCCCTATCAATAGATGGCATTAGAGCTAGCCTAGCAACACCGTACACCCCCATCTTCACCATAATCCCTGAGAGTATCGCCGACCCTGGTGATGGGGCTATGGAGTGCGCGTCGGGTAGCCAGAAGTGGAGGGGGGCTACAGCCGCTTTAGCAAAGAACCCTACCATAGCTAGGACTGTTAGGGCTGGTGTATTTAGGTCGGGGCTTAGCTCTGTAAGTGGTACAGTCAGGGAGCCTCCTAATCCTACTAGGGCTAGGAGGAGTAAGAGGGAGAGGTCCGCTGGAACCATGGATACCACTAGGTACCTAAGCCCAGCTGACCACGCCTTAGGGTTAGTACCTAGCATAGCGTCGTAGACTACAACGAAGAAACCCAGTACCTCGGCTACTAGCCAGAAGGCTATGAACTCGAGGAGGTACTTAGAGGCGAAGACTAAGGATACCGAGAGGGTGAAGAAATCCACTAGTACCTGGAGTATTCCAGTACCGTACTTCCTACTCGAGTAGCCGGGGGTGTAGAGGGTTACAAGAGAGCCTGTAAGAGCTGATACCATTAGCAGGATCAATGGGATGAGGTCTAGGTACCAGTAGGGTAGGAGGAGTAGGAGCAATAAAAACCCGGCAGCTCTAATAGAGGCTCCGAGAGCCTTAGCTCGGAGGGGCCCGGTATTACCCACTAAAATGAGTAAGGTCGAGGTGGAGAGGATAGCGTACCTAAGTAGGTCCTCCACTAGCTCTCACCTAGGCGGACTACCCTTAGGAGGGCCCTCCTCTTCATCTCATCCCCTATAGCCCTCGGCTCACCAATAATAATAGCTCTAGTTGGGCACATAGCGACGCATGCTGGTGTAAGCCCCTCCCTCCTTAGGTCGCTACATAGGTCGCACTTAGTGGAGGTCTTAGTAGTTGGGTTATAGTCCGGGATGCCGAAGGGGCACGCGTAGAGGCACGCCATACATCCTATACACCTGGAGAACTCTACGTAAACCGAACCCTGGCTATCACGCCTCATAGCACCCGTAGGGCAGGCCTCTATACAGGGAGCTTTACTGCAGTGGAAGCACGATATAGGTCTCCTAACCCCGCCCCAGATCTCGTAGAGCTTTATGAAGGGCCCTAGCTCGTGTATGAATCCGCAGACTACTTCGCAGGTCTCACAACCCATGCACTTCGAGTAGTCTATAGCCCTTAGTAGAACCCCTACCCCACTCACTTCCCTCACCTCAGATCACCTCGCAACAGCTAGTAGCTTAGCTGACAAAAACCTATCCACTTCCCTAGCTGCCTCTAAGCCCTGCTTCGTAGCTTGACCTATCTTAGAGGGTCCGGTAACCACGTCTCCCGCTGCGAAGATGTTGGTTCCGGGTACCCTGTAGACCCTATCAACTAGGATCCTACCATCCTTCCCTACGTACTTAGCTAGGTCCCCGCAGTTAGATGCTAGTGGAGGTGTCGGTATCTCACCTATAGCAGCTATGACCAGATCCGCATCCAGCGTGAACTCGCTACCAGGTATCGGGACGGGCCTCGGCCTACCGGTCTCATCGGGCTCACCTAACTTCATTCGCTGGAACTCTATGGATTTTGCCCTACTGTTCTCCACTACTATGGTCTTCGGTGATGCTAGCTCGATCCACCTAACCCCTAACCTGATGAGCCTGTTAACCTCGTACTCGCCAGCTGGAGCCTCCTTAGCAGTTCTCCTGTAGACTAGGTATACCTCCTGGGCTCCGCTCAGTAAACTCTCCTCTGCTGCATCTATAGCACTTAGCCCCCCACCTATGACGATAACCCTCCTAAAGCTCCCCAGCTTCTCCTCTAGAAAGCCTAGCCTACTTAGGTTTAGCTTAAGTAGGAACCCGAGAGCTGACATCACATTCTCAGCATCGTCTCCCGGTATCCCTAACCTCCTAGAGCGCCACGTCCCGGTAGCTACGAGGACTGCACCGTAATCCTCCTTAAGTTTCAGAAGGTCCACGCTATTCCTAGCCAGTTCATCACCTTCGTCATGCCTCTCACCGCACATTACCTTAGTCGATAGGTGGAACTTGACACCAAAGTTCTTCTGAAGATCCTCAACCCCCTCCATGATTACGTCTAGGGGTATCCTATACTTAGGTATAGCGAAGGACATCATACCACCCGGTAGGGGAAGCTTATCGTACACGTCTACCTCATGCCCTCTACATACTAGGTAGCCGGTAGCTACTAGCCCAGCTGGACCAGCACCAACTACAGCTACCCTTGCTCCAGAACTCCTGGTCCTCTCCTTGCAGAGGAATGCGAACTTCATCCCTCCTCAACAGTATTTTCTGCTTTAGCTTATTTAAACCTCTGTAAACGGTGTTTGTATATGCTTATACTACTTAAATGCACCACCTAGGACGGCCTCGACGTACTTACTGTAGTCTAGAACTTCGGCACCTACCACCTCTAGAAGGGCCCTGAATTCCGGTAGGTAGATGAATAAAGCTCCTAGGATTACCAGAGCTAGGAGAACTACGGATATAACTACGTAGGGTACGGTTAGGTTCCTCAGCCTCTCATCCTCCCCTACGACCTCTCTAGACCTAGCTACGTACCTTATAAGCCTTACGTACCCTATCCCGGAGATCCCCGTAGATGCTATGAGCACTAGTACGCTCGCGATGTACCCGACCTCAACCATAGCTATGAATATCAGTACCTTACTCCAGAACCCTATGAATAGGGGGACGACTCCAAAGAGGTTAAGTAGCCCTACTACAAATGCTACTGAGGCAAGTTTATACCTCCTAAGAGCTCCAAGCCCTTCTATAGCTCTCCCTGAAGCTACTATAGCTATCCCTGCAGAGTAGAAGAGTAGGGCTTCGCTAAGAGAGTTCGATACTAGCTGGACTACAGCAGCTGTAACACCGCGCTCAGTACCTAGGGAGAGGGCCATGAAAGCTAGGCCCATATGGCTTATAGTACTGTAGGCTATGAACTTCTTTACGTCAGTCTGTACCACTAGAAGTAGGGCCCCTACGAGCGCTGAGAGAGCCCCGAGCACGTGTAGTACTAGCATGATATCCGACCTCAGCGGCTCTACTATGCTCCCTGCACCGAAGATCGTGTAAAGGAACCTAATAGCTCCATAGGCTCCTATAAGGTCTATAACAGCTACGAAGAGAGCTGATATAGGCGTAGGTGCCTCCGGGTTCGCGTCTGGGAGCCAGAAGTGGTTCGGGAATATAGCTGCCTTGAAGGTGAAGGTCCACATAGATAAAGCTAAGGCTAGAGCTGAAGAGAGGACCACGTTACCGAATACACCACCGCTGTAATGTACGAAAACTGAGGGGGACCTAGCTTTAAGGGCTACGTCAGCCATATTTAGAGTGCCGAAGGAGCCGTATATTACGAAGGCGGAGAGTAGGTAGAGCGATGTAGCTACCATACCGATTATTGCGTACCGTATGGAGGCCTCAACAGCCCTCGGGTTATCGCGGTAGAAAGCTACGAGTACGTAGGCAGATAGCGAGAGTACCTCTAGCATTACGAAGAAGTTGAATACGTCTCCGGTGTAGAGGCACCCGATAGAGCCTGCACCTAGAGCTAGTAGGGATGTGTAGTACAGGTATTCCCACTTAGACCTGATCATCCAGGTACTGTAGAGGGTTGACATGCTGAGAAGGAAGGCTGAGAGTAAACCCAGGAGGGCCCCAAGCTTATCTACAGTGTAGGCTATACCTAGAGGTGGTCTAAGTCCCCCGAACCAGTAGTAGGTAGCCCCGCTCCTGTAAACACCTATGGCTACGTCTAGAGCCATCGCAACGGCTAGTACAGCTGCTACAACCGCGTAGACCCTGAAGAACCTCTGGTCCTTTACTACTAGGGAGATAGCTGGGAGAGTGAAGGCTAGACCCATTAGGAGGAGTGGTAGTAGAGCTGCGGTAAGCACCTCCATCACCCAAAGATCTTAGCTGCGAATTCCTCGAACTTCGCTGAGATGCTCCCCCTAGCTTCTTCAGGTTTGTGGGTTACCGCCTTAAGCCAGTGGACATAGAGTACCTTCCTTACCGTATCGACCTGTACTACAAGGGTACCTGGAGTGTTGGTTATGGAGCCAGCTATTAGGGTCATGCCGAAGCTTGTCCGTACGTAGTAAGGTACCTCTACTATAGCTGGCGATATGCGGATCTTCCTACTTAGGACGGTTCTCGCTATGTCCGTGTGAGCCCTTACCTCAGCTACGGCCATATAGTACACGTAGTAGGCTACTAGGTAAGCAACCCTACCTACATCGGCTAGCCTAAGCTCCCTGGAGATAAGTAGGGGAGTTGCAAAGGCGGTTATAGTAGCTGAAGCGAGAAGCCCTAGGGCTAGGCTGAAGAGCGTTGCGGTACCGGTGAAGACTACGTAGAACACGTAGGTTAAGGTGAAGACAGCTAGGTAGTTAACTAACTTACCCACGTGAACCACCTCTAACTACATCTACGCGGGTAGTCCCGTAATGCTTGTAGTAGAGCGTTATGAGGCCCGCTAGGAACATGTAGACCGCGAGACCTATAACTATGGCCGTGAGTACTAGAGCCTGCGGTAGAGGATCCACCGATGTAGCGTAGAAGTGCTGAAGCTCCTCCGGGCTTCCGGGGACGTCTGCTAAGACCGCTACGCTGGGGTAGGAGCCGGCTACTCTCCTAAAGCCTATAGCTATAGCGAAGCTGTTTATGCTATCGGAGAATATCGTTAGGGCTATGAACTTCTTGATCAGTGATGGCTTGGTGAATATCCCGTAGAGGGCTATACCTATGTTAGCGACTAGGGAGAGTATTACGACCGTAAACATTAAGGAGATGTAGTCACTCATACCACTCACCAGCAGCTAGGGCGTGGTCAACCTCCTCCCTTCTAAGGGCTAGCACTATGAACGTTAGGGTTAACCCAGAGACTACAGCTAGGGACTCGAAGACGTTGAAGAAGAACAGAGTACCTCCTAGCGGTCTATCGAAAATCCACCTAGGCATCGAGAGCTCTGAGCTCTCCCTAACCATGTTCTGGAAAACGTAGGCATATACCCCGGCTACAGCTCCGGCTACTAGCAGGGCTAGTGAGGTCAGTAGTATACCTATTAAACCAGCTGACCTGATCGCCAATAGCTTACGACTACTTAAACCCCTCTCGAAGGCGTAGTCCAAGGAGAACACCACCGCTAGCAGTACCATCAGAACGGCCATGAAGGATCCTCCCTGGAAACCTCCTCCAGGGGTTAGGTGACCGTGGATAGCTATTGAGGCTCCAGCTACGAGTATGAGGGGTACGAGCACCCTAGTTGAGGTCTTAACGATCTCCGAGAGACCCGCCCCTCCAAGTCCTCTCATCTCGCGGTAGCCTCTGTAGAGAGCTGCTACACCGATTATCGCTACAAAGAGTACGGAGGTCTCGAAGTACGTATCGAGTCCTCTGTAGTCCCAGACTATCGCTGTAACAGCCTCTAAAGCCATGGAGCTTACGGTAGCGTTCCAGGGGTTGTAGGCGTACTCTAGGTAAGACTTAGCTAGATCCCTTATAGTGTGCGGGGCTAGAGGACCTAGTCCTCCGAGCTCTATTACGTACGCTAGGAGGAGAACCATCAGGGCTACCGAGGAGGCTATCGCTAGCTCCCGAGCCCTCATCCCTCATACCTCTCAGTCTTCTTTATTAGAAGTACTGAAACCGCTGGGAGAAGGCCGACCGAGACCGGTACGTAAACTAGGACTATATCTGGAGCCATGAGTACGTAATATATTAACGCGTAGGCGGTGCTCTGGACAGCTGAGAGCACCACTGCGACTAGAAGGTCCTTGGACACTACAGCTAGGTAAGTAGCTATGACGGAGAGGAGAGCTGCCACCGTAGCTAGTAGGATAGCTACAGGCTCCACTAGGAACCACCCTGACCTCTCTCTCTTAAGGCATCATACTCTATAGGCTCAACTGGGGCTTCTCGAGAGATGTAAGTAGCTCTAGCAAGTGCGTGCGACCCAGCTTGAGCTAGGATCATCAGTAGGATGCTACCGGCAAATGCCGCCCCAGCTAGGAAGAACCTCTGAGGCCCTAGGTACTCGGCTCCCAGCGCGATTAGAGACGCCCCTAGCATGGGTACTACAGCCCCCCCTATAGCTCCCGCCGTAGCTGCGTGTAGCCGCGTATAGAAGTTAGGTAGTCTTAGAAGACCTAAGGCACCGACAAAGTCGAAGAACACCCCGATTGCTACTAGGACTAAGCCTAGGATTGCTAGGAGGAGGAAGATCACCCTAACCACCCATCTCGCGAGCCTCTAGGTACTTAGCTACGTATATGTCTAGAGCATATATCCAGAGAGCTAAAGCTAGACCGGATACAACCATTACGGGGGCTTTAAGGAGTATCGAGAGTACCACCATGAATGCTGCTAGGTCATAGCCTAAGGAGTCTACAGCGAGCACTCTGTCAGGGAGCGTGGGGCCCTTAAAAACCCTAACCACGTACAGTAGGAACGATACGAGGTAGAAGGGTATTAGGATGGTTAGCACTGTAGATACTAGGTGCTCCAACTCCATACCTAACTTACCGTACATAACATAGGGGTAGGTTAAATAAGCTTGTTTAAAGTTTATTCTTGGAAAAGTGGACTAGGTTTGTAGAGGTGGGGTATCTATCGCTAAGGTCCTTACAATCCAGCTATACACCTACGGGTACGTTGAGGTTGAGGTAGTAGACCTCCTTCGGAGGGGGCTTACTGAGTTCTTCAGCTCTAAGGTGCTCTTTGAAGGAGCTGTGGGAATCCCCGGTGAGCTTTTTGATACGCTACGTAATCAGTTCCTCGCGGACTCTGTTGTTAGGTACGTGTCAGCCCTAAGGAGGGGTAGAGACTCGGTAGTCCTCCTGCTGGCTGACGCGGACGCCTACGTTCCTGGACTTAACTTCGTGTTTGGGCTAGCTGTACCTGAGCTAAGGTCTGCTGCGGTGTTCCTTAGGAGGCTTAGGCTCTGGACTAATAGAGAGGGATACTTAAGGAGGGTTATTAAGGAGTCCGTACACGAACTCGGCCACGTCTTCGGTCTGGGTCACTGTAGGAACCCTCTCTGCGCTATGAGCTTTAGTAATAGCTTACTGGAAGTAGATAGGAAGCAGGACAAGCTCTGCCCTCTTTGTGTGGGTAAGCTCCTTAGGCTGGGGATAGCTGTTCCCGAGAGCTTCATCCTACACCCGAAGTACAGCAACAGCTCCTAGGGTTTAGCTATAATAGTCCTAGCTGGAGGAAACTGGGGGTGCGAGAACGCAGAGTATCGGGGTAGTACCGAAGCTGGATAGTCGGGACGCCCTAGCCCTAGCTGTGAAGATACTGGAGTACGCTGAGGGTAAGGGTCTTAAAGCTTACTTAGACTCGAGAGCTCTTGGATATATCGAGTGGTACCCCCTCTTTAACCTTAGTACAGACCCTGTAGACGCTGTGGTCGTTGTGGGCGGTGATGGGACTATACTGAGGACCCTGCACCTACTAGGGGATCGAGATACCCCTCTAGTAACCATTAGGTACGGGAAGAGGGGGTTCCTAGCTGATGTCCCCCCGTACGACTACGCTATAGCTATAGACAGGCTTGTAGAGGGTAGGTACGTAGTTCACGAGTACATGAGGTTGGAAACTAGGTGTAAAGGGGTTGAGGGGGTTCCGTACGCTCTTAACGAGGTAGCTGTAGTTACATCCTCAAAAGCTAGAGGTAAGGTCTGTAGGCTTAGGGTTATGAGGTACCACGGAGGGCATATGGAGGGGGTTCTCAGCGTTGTAGGCGATGGAGTTATAGTTGCAACACCTGTAGGCTCAGCTGCGTATAGCCTAGCTGCAGGAGGCCCCCTCGTAGACCCCCTAATGAGGGCTATACTAGTAACGCCTCTCGCCCCGATATCCCTCTGCTCGAGGCCTGTAGTTCTCCCGGAGACCTCTACAGTCATCGTAGAGGTCTCCGGGGACTCGCACGAGGTGGAGCTCTACGTAGATGGAGTGATGACAGCCCTTAGGAAGCCTGGGGACTCTGTAGAGGTAATTAGAGCACCTAAGCCTGCTAGGGTGATAAGGTTCTTCCTCGAGGACTACTTCTCCAGGGTGCTCGAGAGGTGTCTGTAGACTGTAGTAGGAGTAACGTAGTAGTAGATGCTGCTGGACTATTTGCAGGTGTAAGCTTAAGCTACCCGGCTGTCTATACCGTTGAGCAGGTTACTGAGGAGGTGCTCGACGAGAGGAGTAGGAGGGGGGTTGAGATGGCCCTAGCATCTGGGAAGCTTGTTATTACCAGAGCTCCTGAGGACTTCAGGGATAGAGTTACTGAAGTAGCTAGGAGGCTGGGGGTACTCTACGAGCTCTCGAAGGCGGATGTAGAGGTCTTAGCACTAGCCTACTACGTTAAGGAGAGGTGCGCTAGTGCTGTACTCTACACAGACGACACCTTGGTTCAGAACGTAGCTATATCGCTAGGTATAGCCGTCCAGGGGGTTAAGTACCCAGGTAGAGCTAGGGCTAGGAGGTACGCCTACGTATGTAGAGCCTGCGGCTACAGGGCGACGAAGCCGGGGGAGTGCCCTAGATGCGGTAATAAGCTCCAGCTTGAGCTCAGCACCTCGTAGCGGTTTAAAGACTCCAACCGCGAAAAGCCCCTATTGAGGGGTCACCCTTATAAGGGTCCCCCTACTAAGGGGTTCTCCGGGGGTACTCTGACCGTTAACGTGGTCGTAGGTACTAATAGCGATGAGGTATGCGAGGAGCTGGTTAGGCTAGCTTGGGAAGCTGCGCAGAGGATATTCAGGAAGTACGGTGTGGAGGTCTATGTAGTACCGGTAACCATCAACACCAAGACCCCGTTCCTATCCATAAACGGGGTTAAGGTCGTGATCAAGTCCTTGCCGACGGTCGAGGAGCTAGAGGACCTAATACTATCGTTAGCCCTTTACTTCGACGAAGCACCCGAGGACGAGGTAGATATTCTCGCCTTCCTCGAAGACCCTCTGATAGCCGATGCTGTGCTGGTGCACTAGACTTCCCTCCGGGGGTTTGACCTGCTGTAAGGTTAGCGTTGAGGTCCTCTAGGAACTGCTAAACCGAAGCTAAGTTATCTTGAGGAGCGTTACGTGGTATCAAATACCCATCGGTGGGGGTTGGGTACCGGAGGTGTCTCGAATCTAGAAGAGCTTGACCTAGAGGTAGCTACTTAACGTGAATCAGGGTCCACTTGAATGTACTTGGGCTCTGCGGGTAGATCGCTACCTGGAGGTAGATATCGGCGCACCTAGGGGTACCACCGTTGATTAGCCATAGCTCTTCGCGTGCCCCCCCATCATAAACGACTTCAACTGCTATGGGCATGTTCTCCACAGCTGCTGCCAGTAGTACGTCCCACTGCCAAGGTACTCCAAGCTTAGATAGCGCTGCAGCCATAGCTAGGTTAACTAAGTTTAACCTTATCTCGTAGGGGTCCCTTGGGAGTACTTGTTTCACATTCTCCGCTAGGCATACTGATGTATAGGCCTTCCTCTGCTTAATGAGGTTTACGTCTATCGGAAACTCCCACGGAGAGAGAATGGGCGATCTCTCTCCTATAGGTGTTACGTAGGTTACGACCATTAGTAGACCACCGCCACCGGCTTGGCAGTAGTTCTCGTGGTAGCAACCCCAGCCGTGGCACCTCCTAACTGTACAGCAATCCCAGAACTGCACGCTGTATAGCTTATACGAACCGGTCCAATATGCGAACCTAATGGTGTTCGGAGAGTCCGTAGCTACAGAGTATGAATATCCTCGGTTTAAGTTCAGCTCCCCTGAAGCACTACCGAATATGGGGTACTCGCGAGTGCTGTAAAGGAGAGTTACCCTGAACCTAAGCGTGCTAAGAGGTTCGATAGCGTAGACGGCGTCGAAGTAGCCTTGGAGCGAGTTAGGGTCTCTGTAAACAACTACGATCGGTACCTTATCCCTTAGGTACTCCGGTATACGGGGGTCACTGGAGTCGAAAAGTGTACTCACGATAGACCACCTACTGAAGAACGAATTCGGCTCGCAGCAATCACAGGAGACGAAGTCGCAGTTAAGGGTCCGACACTCTGGGTACGGATAAGGTAGAGTCGGGGTGGTTGTAGTATACGATAGCACCTCACTTTCAGCACTGAGGGTAGTAGGTGTTGAGCTACTACGTCCCAGCCTTAACTCCCTGATTTTAACGATAGTAAAGTCCCCCAGGCCCACTGCTCGTACCTCTACCCTGGGGAACCTATCCACGAATAGCCTCGGGTCGTACACTACCGATGCTCCGAAGAGGTTTGCGGTGACGCCCCACTCCCTAC
>Ga0209393_1000138_pt1 | contig 35781 bp, 39 predicted proteins | sample SSWtaG_2_FD_184117 | JGI IMG/M metagenome (GOLD analysis project Ga0209393, IMG submission 184117) | Hot spring microbial communities from Sandy's Spring West, USA to study Microbial Dark Matter (Phase II) - SSWsed_130316 (SPAdes)... | ecosystem: Environmental > Aquatic > Thermal springs > Hot...
GAGGATTAAAGAGAAAAATTATGGATTAGACCTGCTATAAACCACCTTATAATTATGGATATGAGTGTAGGTGAGGCCATTTAAGAATTACTTCTAAACTAAATTTAAGTAGCATGGTGGTTAAAATATTGGTCAGACTGGGAACGTATTACGATATCTCCACTAGAGTAGAGTTGTGTAAGTTATTAGTCGTAGCGATGGTTATGTGTAGAAGCCTCTTAAGAGTGTTTTAGCTGCTCTCTCAATATCTTCTCTCTTAACCGTTCTCCTCCCAGCATATTGTGCGAGACTTAATGCTTCTTTCGCTATAGCGACAGCGATATCTTCAAGAATCTTTCTAAGTTCTTCGGCAGCATCTTCACTAGCCCTGGCCGCTCCAGCCTTCTTTATCAAACGATGTATTGGAGCAAGGCTTAACTCGGTTGAACTCAAACTCTAAGTTCACCGAATGATTATCTACTAGCATGCTATTTAGTTTTTCTTAGATAAGTCGATTAGAGGTATCACTATGACTTCTTCTGAAAGAGGAGATACTACGCTGGAAATAGCCTGTAGAATACCTGCCCACTTTCCATCTTGAATTAAGAGAAAACCTTATTACGTAAGTTAGCCAGACAGAAATAATAGTGGATAGATATATGTGGAGAGAGAAGATTGTCTGCCCACATTGTGGTAAGTTAACTGAAAAAGGTTTATTCTGTAAGTTTTGTGGTAAACCATTAGAGGTTAAGGCTGAGACCCCGATAAAGGAGAAAACTACACCTGTAGCTGTATCTTCTGAGCAGGAACAACCCTCACCTTCTCAAGAGATAATTCCACCTGTTCAAGAAGTTGCAGAAGAAAGAAAAATAGTAGAGCAACTTTCAACTTTCTATAGTTGGAGGAATAAGCTCTTAGAGCTTTTCCTACAAGGTGAGGCTTCATCTGATATCTTCCTAGATATCTATAAAGAGTATAGAGCGAGAATTCAAGCAGTAAATGAGAAGAGGCTTCAAATGTTAAATGAGATTGAAGAAAAAATCAATGATTTAACGATTAAATTGGAGAATCTAAAGATTAGACATGAAGTTGGGGAAGTTCCAGACAGACAATACATAACAGAGAAACTAAACATCGATAGAGAGTTATCTAAACTTAAGCCAAAGCTGAACATTCTGCATAATGCTTTTAATATTAAGATTGCCGAGGTTCCAAGATATGAAGCTAAGATTAGAGAATTGAAAGAAGCGATTTCAGAGAAGGGAGGGTCTATGGGTTTGAAGAATGAAGATATTGAGATGATTGTTTCAGACCTAAATGAAGTGTTAGAGAGTATACAGAGCTTGATGGAGGTCCATAAACGTTTAACTAAAGAGCTTGAAAAAGTTGAGTTAAGATACAAGGTTGGAGAATTAACAGTTGAAGAATACGAAGCAATGAAGCAGAAGATACAGAAACAAATGGAAATGTAAATACAATAGTAGCCTAGTAGGATATTACAGGTGGATAAGTGAATGGTTAAGATTATCGTTACTGCCGTTCCAGGGGCTGGGAAATCAACTATATTGAAGAAAGTCGTTGAGAAGATTCCAAGCATAAAGATTGTAAACTTCGGAGATATAATGCTTGAGGAAGCTTCTAGGAGATTTGGTATAAATGATAGAGATGAGTTGAGGAAGAAGCTAAACTTCAAAGATTATAGGATGCTGCAGGAGGATGCTGCCAAGATAATCGCAGGAATGGAAGGAGATTTAATAGTTGATACTCATGCAGCTGTGAAAACAGTTTATGGATACTATCCAGGACTACCTTCAAGAGTAGTTGAGATACTTAATCCAGATGCTATAGTCTTCCTAGAGTTTCGGCCTGAAGACATTCTTGCGAGGAGAATGAAGGACCTCTTTAAGGATCAGGTTGAAGAGAGAAGGGTAAGAGAGATTGAAAAGATAGAAAATGTTGAAGAACATCAGAAGATTAGCTTAGAGATGGCCTCAGCTGCTGCAAACCACGCTTCATGTTACTTGTTCGTACTCCGTTTCCTTGAATCTCAAAAATATCCATACCAACATGCTGATGAAGCATCTTTAAAGATAATCGAGTTGATAGAGAGGATGAAGCAAGGAGAAGAAAGTTTTAGAGAATGATCTCTTGTTATTCTTCTTTTAGTGTTTTTCTTGCACTTGTTATGTAGCATGTATGTGCATGCATTAAGTGGACAGGCCTGGTCATGCCTTTCTTAACCCTCATCTCTCTCAACAGTATCTCAACTGTAGATATATCATCGAAACCCTCCACACGCAGAGTCTCAACAGTTTCTATTACCTGCTCTATGGTTGGGCTTATTGAGATAAAGATACCGCTATCTTTGAGAGTATTGTAGGCTGGTTTAACAGCTTTCCAAGGCTCGGGGACATCTAGAATGAATGCATCTACATTTCTTTCTTCAACGCTTTCTTCAACACTACCATGTTTTAACTCGACATAATCAAGTAAACCAAGCTTCTCAAGGTTTCTCCTAGCATTCTCAAGATATTCTTCTTCTACATCATAACTGTATACTTTCCCGGTTGGAGCAACATAAGAAGCAAGTATTGTTGTTAAGACCCCTGACCCTGTACCTGCCTCTACTACTCTTGAACCAGACCTTACTCCACTTATCAAGATTATGTATCCAAGGTCTTTCGGATATACTATCTGGGTTAGTCTTGGGTAGTAGAGAACATGGTCTAGTATAGTTGGTTTAAGAACAGTCCAAGTAGAGCCTGTATTAGACTTAATTCTACATCCATATCTCTTCCCAATGAGCTCGCTTAAATCTACGTATCCTTCACTTGTATGGTATCTCCTACCTCTAGATATTCTCACCATATACTTCTTTTTCTTCTCCGTTATGAATAATACGGTAGAACCTTCATCAATAGTCTCCATACTGTAAATCTATCTACTTACCCCTGTTATAATATATTGGTGTTGAGCGTCCTAATGACTTATTAACCTCCGCTTATACTGGTGAGGCTAGAAGCTTCATGAATCGTAGAATGTTGTTAGCTTATATTCTAGCCCCTGCTTTTGCTTCTATCGGATTAGCCTTGATAGGTTATGGTGATAGAGGTCAAAGAGTATCTAGACCTTTAAGTAAGATTCACTTACCTCCACCACGATATGATAGTAACGTATCTATAGAGCATGCTTTAAGGGTTAGAAGGTCTATAAGAGAGTATGAAGGTAAACCTCTTACATTAGAGCAGGTAGGTCAGCTAGCATGGGCTGCGCAGGGGATAACTGATAAGAGATATGGTTTTAGAACAGCTCCATCTGCTGGAGCTACATACCCCCTCGAAATATATATAGTCGTTAAGAAAGATGGTGTAGAAGGATTACCCGAGGGGATATATCATTATCTTCCCAGAGAGCATATGTTAGAGCTTATAAAGAGTGGAGATTATAGTAGGGAGCTTATGTATGCATGCCTAGACCAAGAGTGGGTTAGGGATGCAGCGATAAACATTATTATTACAGCTATCTATGAGAGGACTACTTGGAGGTATGGAGAGAGAGGTAGGATAAGATACGTCCACATGGAGGTTGGACATGTCGGTCAGAACATATATCTCCAATGTGTAAGCCTCGGGCTTGGATGCGTAGTAATTGGAGCATTCTACGATGAAGAAGTAAAGAAGATAATAGGGATAGATGAAGAACCACTCTACGTAATCCCTGTAGGGGTCAGGAAGGGTGGATGGCTATAAAGCTAGAATCAATAATAAATGTAGCAGCTAGAATTGTAGGTATATCCATACTTATTTCTCTCCTTGTATATGTTTACCCAAGATTTTATTCATCTCTCTTAGAGACGCCGAATTATTCATTGCTGGATGAATTTAAGGGTGGAAAAACAATAGGATTTAGGTATGCCTATGTAGGTGCATGGATGCTTATCATTTCTCAAGTATACGTTTTCTTAAAGTACTTAATTAGACATTCTAGGATACGGGTCAGGCTTGCAAAATGGCTAGATATACACTGCATCCTCAATACTACAGGTTTTACATTAATAATTATCCACTCAGGCTTCCCATACTATTTCAGATACTGGGAGCCATTTACAAGGATCAATGTATTCAAAGGTTTAGAAGGCTTAATAAGCATTAGAGGTCTACTAACCTGGATTCTCCTATTAACATTTACTTCAGGTTTTCTAAGTAGATACGGCAGTAACCTTAAACTAAAAAGAATATCAAATAGGGTACATTTCTACAGTGTGCTTGCAGCATACGCTTTAGCCTGCATCCATATTCTACTATCAATAATGTTTCCAGAAACAAAGTAAAAATTATATTAAGCCATGACTCTATTAGAAGCGGCTGTGATGAATCAGAGTTACACGGAGGAATGAAGTAAAGGCATTTAACTGAGCCACCTCAAATCGTCCTCCTCGCTAAACTTTGCTAGAAATATTTTGTAGCTTAGTGAGATGCTCTATAGTCTACATGGGAATGAACCACGTACGTCTGTAACATTTTGAAAATTTTAGAAAAAATGAAGAGGCAGTGTAGTGTTATGGTTGTAAGTTTATCATGCTCCTAGTATGAAGAAAGAGATAACGATGCCGTAGATTGCAAGTGCTTCCGCAAAAGCTGAGATGATAATCGCAACGGTTCTTATCTCGGGCCTCTCAGCAGAAGCTGCGAGTCCAGCTGAACCTGCACGTGCAATACCCCAAGCAGCACTAACAACTGCAGCTATGAAAGCGATCGCGGCTGCAAACACCTTAGCGACTAAGTCTGAGATTAGCCCTTCCTGCGCCAGTCTAGGTGTTTCAGCATATATAGGTGGAAGAATCAAAGAAGCCAAGATTATTAAACAAACTGTTACCAATAACAAATTCCTCTTCATCTTACATCAACCTAACTGAGAACTATGAGGTATCCTCATATTTATCTATTGTTACTACATTAATAGGATGAAAATTCAATCATCCATATTGTTGCGATACGCTACATAAATCTTAGAAAAATACTAATAATAACCTTAAAAATCTTCATGAGATAATCTGTATAGATACTTCAAAACATCCTCGAGCATGACCATTTTCCACAATTTCAAAACTACTATCCTGCACCCACATGAACTTGTTATAAAATGTGAATTCGATTATGAGGGAAATTCGCGGCGGGCGGGATTTGAACCCGCGCGGCCCAATGGGCCAGTGGCTTAGCAGGCCACCCCCCTACCGGGCTAGGGAACCGCCGCATCAGTTTCCCCTATTATCCCCTCTTACCATATGGTATTTACACAAGATGTATCTATTTTAAGATCAACATAAACTTTTAGAATGATCCTCGTATTTGTGATTTCGAATCTGCTATCTTAAGAGTATGTTGTTTACGCTATTGCATGGTGCGTTGTCTTTCTATTTTAAAGCGGTTTAAGAGCATTGAGTTTACTGTTACTGTTATGGAGCTTGAGGCCATCGCTATCGCAGCATATATTGGGTTTAATAATACTCCTAGAGGATATAATGCTCCTGCTGCAACTGGTATCAAGGCTACATTGTAGATGAATGCCCAGAATAGGTTCTCTTTTATTTTTCTAACTATTTTTCTGCTAAGCTGTATTGCTACTACTACATCTCTAGGGTCGTTTCTTACTAAGATTATCCCGCCTGCTTCTTTAGCTATATCTGTTCCGCTTCCAATAGCTATCCCTACATCTGCCTGAGTTAATGCTGGAGCATCATTTACTCCATCACCTACCATGGCCACGGTCTTACCTTCTTCTCTAAGCTTCTTCACAATGTATGCTTTATCATTTGGTAGAACTTCTGCAAACACTAGGTTGACTCCAAGCTTTCTAGCTATAGCGTATGCTGTCCTCTTATTGTCCCCTGTAAGTATTGCTACATTAATATTCATATTCTTTAAGCTATTAACAGCTTCTACTGCACCTTCTTTAATAGTATCTGAAACAGCCAACACCCCGGCTACCTTATTATCAAAGGCTAACAGCATAACTGTTTTTCCATCTTCTTCAAGCTTCTTAATCTTCTCTTCTATTGAATCATGAATGTTTATGTTATGTTCTATTAAGAGCCTCCTGCTGCCGAGTAAGACTTTATGCTTATTAATTATTGCTGATACTCCTCTTCCAGGCATTGACTCGAAATCTTCGATGTCTAAATCTATTTCGACACCCCGTTTTATAGCACCCTCGATTATAGCTTCTCCAAGTGGATGCTTCGAGCCTCTCTCAACTGATGCAGCATATTTTAAAACAAGGTTTTCATTAAAACCATTAAATGCTATGATGTCTGTTAAGGTAGGCTCTCCTTTAGTTAATGTGCCCGTCTTATCGAAAACTACTACATTGATTTTCTGAGCTTTTTCCATTTGCTCCCCGCTTTTTATCAGGATACCGTATTGAGCTCCCTTACTTGCACCTATCAATATAGCGGCAGGTGTAGCTATCCCTAGAGCGCATGGACATGCTATTATTAAGACCGAGATAAGCATGATGAATGCTATTCCAAATGGCAGGCCTACGCCTACGTACCAGAAGATAAATGAACCTGTGGCCACAGCTATGACTACAGGAACAAAGTATGCTGAGATCTTATCAGCTAAACGCTGTATAGGAGTCTTAGATAATATAGCTTCTTCAACCATCTTCACTATCTGGGATAACATTGTATCTTGTCCAACTTTTACAGCTTTAATCTTCAGTAACCCTGTCTTGTTGATAGTTCCACCTATAACTTCATCATTAATCTTCTTTTCAACAGGAATACTCTCACCTGTAATCATGGATTCATCAATCGAAGAGTATCCTTCCACGACTACTCCATCAACTGGTATTCTCTCCCCAGGCCGGACGATTAATAAGTCTCCAACATTAACTTCTTCAACAGGTATCTGTACCTCGTCTCCATCTTTAATTACTGTGGCCATCCTAGGCTGGAGATCGAGAAGTTTTCTAACTGCTTCTGATGCTCTACCTTTCACAATGTGCTCCATGGTTTTACCTAGAAGTATGAACCCGATTATAAGACCTGACTCGGTAAAATAGACTTGTGGACCTGAAGCTATAAGCGATGTTGGAAGAATATAGGGCAGTAACTCTATTTCTTGGAATGTGTATAGTGTACTATAAAGCCATGCTGCTGAAGTGCCTAAGGCGATTAGGCTATCCATATTTGCTTGTCTAGCTTTTATGGCATCCCATGTTCCTTTGTAAAATCTCCATCCTGCAATGAATTGGATAGGTGTAGCAAGCAGGAATAATAATAGATGGTTTGGTAAGACCAAGTCTATAGGATAGATATATTCAAGAAATGCTGTTAATCCACCTAGTATAAGAGCGAAAGCTGTCATTATTTTCAGGTTTCTTAACTCTATCTCAGGTGCGAGGAATGTTTTTAGACATGCCTCACTACAAAAATAGTATGTAACTCCTCTTCTACTAACCTTGAATGGGGTCTTATTCTCATCAACATACATCCCACATACAATATCTTTAGCCACCTACATCACTCCTAAAACTCGATAATCTTAAATCCAATCTTCTTTACAGCCTTCTTAATATCATCCATCGTTACTTTTTCAGGGTCATATTCTACATAAATTTTATCACTAATATAATTGAAACTTACATCTATAACACCGTCAAGCTTGTATAGTGTCCTTGATATAGCTCTAGTGCAACTAGGACAATCCATATTTAATATGCGGAAGACTCCTCTCGCCCTACCCTCTACCATGCTATCTCTTCACTCTCAAATTATAAAGTCTTAGTAGACCTATTTAAGTAGTAAGTATACATCGGATTAATTTGTAGTGACATGGGTTATCTTTGAAGTAGTTCTTAAAACATTAGTTCAAGAGATTACTTCATGGCTAAAAGTTAACCGAAGATTTAGCAAATATTGGTTTGGAGGGGGAGGCTTAACTTTTCTAGACTTAATGTAGAGTGTTAATAAAGCAGCTATAGCGATTGTTAGTATGATCAGGATTGAGGTTAATATTGAGTTTGTTGTAGAAATTGTAGATATCTCTCCTCTAGGTTTTTTCAATCTCAAGTTTAAGTTGTTCTCTCTTCCTCTAGTTCGGTATATTTGTTTTTAAGACTTTTGAGTTGATTATTCACTTCATCGTACTTGTTTTTGTAGCTCTATGTAATCCCTATTGAGGTTTTCATAGTTCTTCTGTACATTCTCAAAGCTCTTTCTGATTTTTCAAGCTCTTCTAACAGTTTAACATTTCTTGTCCTTAACTCTTCCAATTGTCCAAAAGCTTCAGATAATCTTATTCTAGACGATTTTCTTTGATAAGTGTCTCGAGAATATTTTCTGTTATCCTACTTAGCATAACTGCTTGCTGATATGCTGAAAAGACATAGTCGAATGCTGAAACTTTCCGTGCACCTAACCCGTAGAAAGATGACCGGTCAAAATAATTGTAATTCTTGAATTGTTAAATAGTATTTTCTAAATCACCTACGACTTCATTGAGCATCTCCATAAGTGTATCGGGTATATCTTTTCTGATGAATCCAGCATCATCAAGGCTTTCTAAAGCTTGATAAATTATATTCCTAGCTCTTCTCATCAAGTCCATCGTTAAACCCATATCTATGCTATCTTTATCTATCTTAGCAAAATATTTTCCCTCATACATCGTTCTAAGAGCACATGCAGAACAATATGTCATAGGGGTGGTAGACCAATCATAGAGTCAGCTAGATAAATCATAATCCCAAGGAACAGGGTCTGAGTCATGTGGATGGTGAAGACCTAATACATGACCCGTTTCGTGGTATAGTGTTAGTGACGGCCCCTATACTCTAGGGTGAGCCAGCTTATTGCAGAAAAGAGCTCCTTTTTCAAATGCTCTACCAACTACGTGTTTTCTACAAAACATGTGCTTCTTCATCGAAGACGAAGAGCACAGTAACTAGAGTTTTAACATCTTTAAACCTCTTTATTACTGGTAAGTTGAAGACTAACTCTGGGACTTGTTTGCAGTCAACCACTACGTAGCCGTCTACATAAGTTAATGTTGCAAATAATACCTTATTTAATTCTGGAAACTCATCAACATCCATTATTCTATACTTTGTTATCTTGTATGCATAAGGTATGAGAAATGGTAATGCATTTATAAAATAGTTGGGTGAGAAATCTTTTAGTATTTCTCCAGCTTCATCTTCTTCTGTTGAATCGATTACTAAGAGGTAAACTATATATATTAATATCGCATGATGGTCTATAGACGTATCCTCTGAAGAATACGTAGATTATTGTCTCTGCAATGTATGTACCTAAAAGATCGTAGAAGATTTCTACATCATCTAGAATCCAGTCCTCCCATAAGGTTGGATAATAACCTGCTGTAGCAGATTTACATTTAGGATCCCCGTCACATCTATCTCTTCCAAGAGGGGCCGATGTCAGATCTATAAAGTAAAGTCTATAGTTTCCTCCATAAGCAGTCATCCCTCCCGTGAATATATATTCGCCTGATTCTGGAGAATAAGAGAGAATAAGTATCTATGAAGTATTCAACTACTGCGGGTAGCTCAAGGCTACTTAGAAGGAAGTATATTGTATAACTTCTATCAGAGTCTATTCCTAGATGCTCTATTCCATTCTCGTATAGCCAATTCTCCATCATGTACCCATCAATCCAATACACTTTGATATCGCTTAACCCAATTTCTTCTAAAAAATATTCTTGAACTCTTTCTTCAAGTCTTGAAATAAAATATATAACGATGTGGCATCTGGCTCATAGAATTTTCTATCATTCTCTTGGGTAAACTGAACATATTCATTAACCATCTGTCTAGGTGCTTTGAACACCTCTACATCTATTCTTGTAATATTTACCCCTAGATGGTTATCTTCATATAAGATATATGGAGCATACCAGGGAAGAATCTAGCTGACTTTTTCTTCAAGTTTCTTTTCACTTGGTATAAAATCTCCTCCAAGGAAAACTACATTTAGTCTAAGCGGCATCTCTACTAATATATCTTTTTCAGCCCATTCTGTTAAAAATGTATCATCGATTGAATACAGAGATACTGGAGTTTGAGAGATAATTAAAGAAGCTAGGACGATGAGAGCCATTACACGCATATCTACTCATGCGGGGTTTAGGATATCTTTGTAATGTTTATCTCTTAATGGTTTACGTACATATATGTAATAAATGGATAGAATAAAAGGTAAGCTTCGAAACCCAATATTATAATGGATTTCGATTTAAGATATCATGATTAAAGTACTATCTTACACCTAAGTATAATAGCCCTAGAAGAATTACTCCTACTATTATCATGATGATGCCGAGGGTTAGCTTAGCTTTTTCCTTATTTTGTTGATGCCATCTCCTTACTTGAAATATTACTGATTTGTTTGAAGCAATTAAGAGTATTGTGATCATGGGGGTTATGAAAAATAAGTTGTAGAGTATCAAGTATAGCAGCTTAAAAGTAGAATCAGATATTAAAGCTATGAATGTTGGATATATGCCGCCTGTACAAGCACATGGTAGGTTATGTGCTCCAACCATTACACCTGCTACTGCTGAAGAAGTAAAACCCGCCTTCTTCATTATTTTTACTGCTTTTTCACCTAGAAAAGAAGACAACCCTGTAGGTAGAATCTTTAATCCAAAGTATGCTAGTATGTTGACTACACCAATGGTAAGCATCATGCTAACACCGACTCTAGCAATAATATGAGGTATCGTCGGCAGAGATACAGATACTGCTAACAGACCTAAACCTACTGCTAGATATGAAGAAAACACTCCAATGACATAGGATAAACCTAGAATCATCACTGTCCCTCTATCTAATTGTGTAGAATACATTAAAGAGATAAAGAGAGCAGTTAGACTAATATTACAAATACTTAAACCATCGATGAACCCCATTAGAGTGAACAATTCAAGCATATGATCCACCTACGGCCACTCTCCATCTAACTTAGTCTTATTACTGTTGCTTTACCATTTTGTTCTGAAATTATCTGAACTCTATCACCTGGGGTAAGGCATGGTTGAATAGACATATCATGAGTGTATTTGAATTCGACTATATCGCCACTATCTGCTTTTATCACTCCTATACAAGTAGTGAGGCCATCACTTCCAGTTCTACAATCTCTATCAGCTATAACGACTCCTAACCCGCTATAGTATACTTTATTTATTATACTTCCATAGAATCTATCTGTTTTGATACTGTAGGTTGTTGAGCTAGCATGTTGACTAACAGTTGGCGATGGTACGTTAAGTGTGAGTAAGAAGATGATAGTAAATAAAAATAGTAGTAGTCCTACGGCAATTGTTGTCTTATGAATCTTTTTCTTCTTTCTAGTTTTTGTTTTGATAGTTTTCCTAACCATGATTATAATCCTCTCTTATGTCGTCAATGTTATGATGCATATATATTTGCGGTGTGTTCTTTTTGTAATTGTTTGTAATCATAATATTTATAACGTCGTTATAGGTTGTATCTCCAGAATGCTAGGACAATACGTAATAGTCTTCAGAGAAGCCCTTGAAGCATTCCTCATAGTTGTAATAATTTTGTCTTATTTATCTAGAACTAACAGGGCGATGTTATCAAGATATGTATGGATCGGAGTATACTCAGCAATTGTAACAAGTATATTAATTGGTATCTTAATCTTCTCTAGCTATGGTATGCTGGATAAAGACTCCCAACTCTTATTTGAAGCTATTGCAGCTTTTACCGCTGTTGTAGTGTTATCATATGTTGTACGCTGGATGGCCTTAAAGGGAATATATATAAGAGAAGAAGTAGAAAGAAAGACCGAAGAAGTATCTTCAAGTAGGTCAATTATTGGATTAATCTCTTTCTCTTATATAATTGTCTTTAGGGAAGGTCTTGAAACAGTATTATTCTTAACACCTTTCGTCTTAATCGACATCTCTACAACCCTGGTTGGAGCAATCCTTGCGCTAGCTTCTTCTCTTCTATTCTCCTATATAATCTTCATAATTGGAATAAAGATCAATCTGAGAGCATTCTTCTATTATACAAGTATGCTCTTAATCCTTATTGCAGGCGGGTTAGCAGGCTATGGAGTACATGAAGTTATAGAGTATCTGGAGGTAAAGAGTATCTCTCTTGGATGGTTAACTGAGCCAGCATACACGCTAGACATACCTAAAGAAAACTTATTACATCATAAAAATATTATAGGCTCTATTCTAGCGGTCATGTTCGGATATACTGTAGAAGCCGAATGGCTCAGATTAATAATCCACATACTATACCTATCTACAATGCTTCCGATAATCTTCCTCACCTACAGAAGGAAGCTTCCCTGAATAGTATGGATTCACTTGATAGATGCCTCCTCTTTACTTATAAGGTAATAAGAATAAACTTTTTAAGGAAAACCTAAGAGATGTGATAGTGGATTGACTGAGGAGCTAGATAGTTCTCGACCTAGGTTAACCAAGATAGTTTTAGATGTCTTAAAGACTCATGTCCCATCCTTAGTTGAGTTTAGTAGTGAGCTATCCAGAGTTGAAGGGATATCAAAAGTGGAAGCTGAACTAATTGAGGTAGATGCTGAGACAGATAGTATAAGGCTTGTAATAGAAGGTGACAATATAAGCTATGAAGAGCTTGAGAAGACTATAAAGAAGCTTGGAGCAGCTATCCACAGCATTGACGGTGTAGTAGTCCAGAAAGCTAGGAAGAGATAAGAAAAATGTTTAGGAGAATTTCATCTAAGCTGATGAATACTTTAACAAGGATCTTCAGATACTCTAAATCAGCCGAATACTCTAGAAGATATTTTGTGATAAATGCTTTTGAAGGTGCATTAACTGTATGGGGGATAATACTTGGGATACATCTACTTGGAAGCAGACAAGTCTTTCAAATAGTTAGTGGAGGGTTAGGAGCGATTCTTGCAATGGCTATATCTGGGGTAGGCTCAGCATATATTGCAGAATCAGCTGAACAGGAGAGGAGAATAAAAGAGATTGAAGAAGCATTATTGATGAAGATTGAAGGAACAGAGATTATAAAAGCTCATAGAAGAGTTGCGATAATGTCTGCATTAATAAATTCTCTCGCATCAAGCCTTGCAGGACTACTTGTATTATCACCATACTTGGCTGCAGCATCAAATCTCATGGAAAGTAGCTATGCTTTTACATATTCTATGATTATACTTTTCACGACACTTTTCATAATAGGAGTATTTCTTGGAAAGATCTCGGGTCGCAGCCTACTCTTATCAGGTTTAAAGACTACAGGTATAGCGGTGATCGTAATCATGGCATTATATTTCCTAGATCTAGTTAGTTAGTTCTTTTAATTCTTCAGGTTTGTAAACTCCATTCTCAGTAACGATGTAGGATACCAGCTCAGGTGGAGTAATATCGAAGGCTGGATTATAGGCTTCAACTCCTTTTGGAGCAATCCTAGCATTATCTATATACAAGACTTCTCTGACATCTCTTTCTTCTATTATTACTTCATCAACGTTGTGCTTGAAGTCGATACTCGAGAAGGGTGCAGCTACAATGAATGGAATATTATAATATTTTGCAGAGATAGCATGTGTTAAGGTTCCTATCTTATTTATTACGTGTCCAGTCTTTGCAAGTATTCTGTCTGCTCCAACTATAACCTTAGTTATCTCTCTTCTCTGCATTAAGAATGAAGCCATGTTATCTGTGATAAGCTTAACAGGTATCCCTTCTCTTATAAGCTCCCAAGTTGTTAACCTTGCTCCTTGAAGTCTAGGTCTAGTCTCTGAAGCGTATACTAGGATCTTCTTCCCTTGATTATATGCTGCCCGAATTACTCCTAAAGCTGTCCCATATCCGACAGTGGCTAGAGCACCTGCATTACAATGAGTAAGTATCTTATCTCCATCATTAATCAATCTTGAACCATTTTCTCCAATCTTCTTGTTTACTTCAATATCTTCCTCCGCTATCTTTAAAGCTTCTTTTTTGATCTTCTCTCTTAGATCATCCCTAGATTGAGCTTCTCTAGCTACACTCAGTATTCTATCTATTGCCCAGAAGAGATTTACAGCTGTAGGTCTAGTAGATCGTATAACTTCAGCAGCTTCCTCTAACTTCTTCATCAATACTTCTCTACTACTCGTTCTAGCATTTACTACTGCTAGAGCTAAACCCATTGCTGCCGCAACACCGATGGCTGGAGCACCTCTAATCGCCATCTCCTTGATCGCTTTAGCCATCTCTCTATAGTTTCTAATCTTCAGATACCTTAGTTTATGTGGTAGGAGACGTTGGTCAATAATAACAACGTAGTTCTTCTCCCACCAGATTGTCCTAATCTCCCCCACCATGATCACTCCATCCTATAGATAGAGTCTAGGAAATAACCTTATACCGTCGAAAATATGAGAATGAGGATAGATAAAATGCTTATCTGAGCATTTGTTTAAACAAAAAAGAGAGACATAAGTAAAGTCGGTATGACCCCTTTTTAGCAGAAATTTACTTTAATAAGCTTTCCCACTATAACAGGAGAAGACATATTATCTTGGAGGATAATTTACGGTGAGTCCCATTGGTTAATGGGGATGATGTAGCTTTAGCAACTGCAGAAGAGATTCTAGGTTACGCTGAGGAGGAATTTAGGAAAGCTATTAAGACTGGAGACATCCTACTCTATAGAAACGCTGTAGATAAGGCTTTCTTATCAATGGTCTTAGCTGTGAACTCATATATCAAGATGAAGCTTAACGTTATAGCTAGATCCCATGCTGAAAGAAGGTCTCTGCTTAGACAGATTGGACGCGAAGACATGAGGGCGTTGTATAGTGATGTAATGAGGACGCTACATGATGAAGCTTTCTATGAAGGAGTCTATAACCCAAGCGAAGCCGAATACGCTATAACGTTGATAAGAAAGATGATTAATGAATTCAAGAAGTCTTAAAGAATATTCTTAAATCCACTGCTATTCAGTTGCCCCAAAAGAATATTTTGAGGATAAATGGTAAGGCTTGATAAACCTACAAACTCTACTAGGTTGATGGTGAAGCCATTCCAGCAGGTAGAAGCCAACAATGAGAAGATAACGTTATGCTAGCTAGTAATAGTTTCAGGCGCTGTAGATGAATTTTAAATTGATGATGAGAAGAGAAGAAATATTGTTATGCATCAATCACAACAATAGTAAGAAAGTTGTTCATAACATTAAAACTCATGAGGAAGTATCACCTACAGATACGAGATAGCAGCATGCGAGCCTGCTCCTGTATCCTAATAACTTTTACACTGCACTTTTGCTAATGACTCTTTATAGCTTCCTTAGATTTTCTGTATGCTCGTTATAGGGTACTCTACTCTATAGAGTGGGCAGCAGGGATCTGACTCCAGTGGGTCTCTTGTATAAGCGTATGCTCTTGCACGGCATCCCCCACATACCTCTCTATAGATACATCTACTACATTGGTTTCTCAATCTACTTCTATCTCTAAACATATTGAAGACTGAGCTTCTCCATATTTCTTTAGCTGATTTTTCTTTTAGGTTTCCAGCAGGTATTGGGAGGAATGGGCATGGCCAAACATCGCCATTGGGTTTTATGTAGTACATTCCTCTCCCAGCTATACATCCCTTGAAAATATGCGATGCGATCTTAGGATTTAGATCCATTGATTTTGTAAGATACGCAAAGTATTCTGGAAGACCTACAGGTATGGTGACAGGGTTAATCCTGCTCTGAATATTATGTAGCCTTTCAATCAATATTTTGAAGTACTCGGAATCGAGGGCTTCATTGAAGAGATTCTCTCCTCTTCCAGAAGGGATTAGTTGATAAAGAAGTATAACGTGGGCTCCTATCTTGTCTGCGAGCATGGTTAATTCTCCGAGTTGATTAATATTACGTTTAGAGATAGTGATATTAATCTGTATGTATAATCCTTCTTTCTGAGCGTTTAATATACCTTTTAATGTTGTTTCAAATGCACCTGCCACTCCACGATATTCATCATGCATAACTGGGTCAACAAAATCTATACTTGCAGCTATACCTCCAATCTTAACTTCTCTAAGTCTCCTAGCTATTTCTCTTGTTATTAAAGTTGCATTTGTAGCTAAAATTGTATAGAATCCTATGTCAGAAGCATACTTCATTAATTGAAAAATGTCTCTCCTGACTAGAGGCTCTCCTCCAGTAAAGACTAGAGTACGAAATTCGCGTACATCTGCGAGGCTCTCAATAACCTTCTTCGCACTTCTTGTATCCAGCTCATCTGATCTAAACTCCCCCCCTCTAGCATGGCAATGGAGGCATCTTAGATTACAGTTGGATGTAACTTCAAATACTGGGTGTATTGGATACCCAAAGCATCCAATACCAATAGCTCCCGCAGAGATCTTGAGAAGAACTGGTATGTTCTTTATCCATCTACCAAGCCCATTCCACCCAGTTGCATACTTAAACGCCATCAGAGAAGCTGCTTGTCTAACCATGAATGTAGGAGGAACATGGAGGGGGAGGACTTTCCTAGAATTCCCCATGGTATTTCACCATAAAGCTAGAAGGTATCCTAAAGCTAAGAGGAGAGTTGAAGAGACAAATAATAGAATTGTTCCACGCATGGCAGGGATAAGCTTTCTAGGAACATTATAATACTTCTTAAGTACAGTAACGTTGTTGTATGTTATAGGTAACGTTGCAAATACTATTAGTCCTGTTAGAGGAATTACATGTAGGAAGACTCCTGCTAATAATACTATGTAGATGCTTAATGTTAAGAAATAATAAATTTTTCTAGCCCCCTCTAATCCTAATCTAGCTACAAGATTCATCTTACCTACAGCCTTATCTGCAGGGTAGTCTGGAAACTCATTTATCCAGATTACAGCTATTATCAGTAGGCCTGGTATGAGTGAAGGTAGGATTATCAACTCGACTGGAAGATTCATAGCTTGAACGTAATAGCTTCCAAAAGTAATTAATGGACCATAGTTTAAGCCTATAAAAGCCTCCCCCACCCCTCTATAAGCCCACTTGAAGGGTGGAATAGTATAGAATGCTCCAGAGATGAATCCTATGAGAGCTAGTGGAGTAATCAGCCAGCCTATGGTGAATGTAAAGTATACGGCGATGAAAGAGTAGAATATCCATGCTACAATGCCGAGCTTGAGTACAGGCTCAGGTTTAAGAGTTCCTAATGGAAGTACCCTGCTCCCTGCACTGAATGGTGTTATATGTTCACTTGGAATAATAACGTCTACCCCCGTCTTAAAGTCATAGTATTCATTGAATGTGTATGTTCCAATCATTGCTAGAATGACTCCAATCAACGATAACGTGAAGTTTAAGAGGTTAAAGTATCCAGTCCAGTATGATGAGAGAGCTACCCCAAGGATAACAGAAGGTATTCCTGCTAGGAAAAACTTAACTCTTATAACCTCGATCCACGGCTTCCAACTAAACATCTCTTCTATCATTCAGATGATTTATTTCAGGAATTTATAGATTATCCATTTACCATAATGATGGAAGTGCGCTGATTCTTACATTAATTGTGTTCTATTTTATCTTTCCAATCTCTAGTTCTACTGACTTGTTTGTCTGAATTGATTTAATTATTGCTTCTGCTACTGCTATTGCTCTAGCACCATCTACTTCATCTGGTACTGGCTTGCACTTATTTAGGAGGCATTCAGTAAAATATGCTAACTCATTCTTTAATGGCTCTTCATACTTTAGTAGCGGTTCTAAGACTATGTCTGCTTTCTCTATTACTAGTTGTTGTGTTAGAAACTGTATAGTTATTACACCGTTTGAGCCTGTAATATACATCTCCCTCTTCTTTCTAGGTGTTAGCCAGTTTGCCTCAATAAATGCAGTCTTATCATTATTTCTAAATGATAGTATTGCTTGTACATGGTCTTCCGCTATAGTATGTTTCTGCCTACCACCTCTCGCATATACTTGTGAAGGCTCATCTTCGAATATATGTCTTGCAAGGTCTATATCATGTATAGCTGTATCCTTCACTACTCCTACATCACCTATCCTCTCTGGCCACCAACCTATCCTCCTACTATGAGACATAATTACATCTCCAATCTCCCCATTTCTTAGAAGCTCTTTCGCTTTTCTTACACTTGGGTTAAATCTCTCAATAAAACCTGTCATAACGACTTTATTACAAGATTTTACAGTATCTATAATCTTGAAGCACTCATCTAGAGTTGAAGCGAGAGGCTTCTCAACGAAGACATTTACCCCCGCCTCAAGGCATTTTATAGTTAATTCTGCATGGCTAACAGATGGAGTACATATTGAGACAGCTTCTAGACTATGCCTTCTAAGCATCTCATCTATACTTGAATAATAGTTCACAACATTAAATTTCGCGGCTACATCTCTAGCTCTCTCGTAGTCGATATCACAGATTGCCTCAACTTTTACATAAGGTAATTCAGAGAATACTCTTACATGGTTTCTTCCCCAGAAGCCTACACCTACAACACCAACATTCAATATCCCTAAACACCACCTATCTCAGATTCATGTTACTAGATGTTAGTTGTTACTATTTTTGGTTTATTACGATAGCATTTTACGTAGCCACATCTTCGTCAACGTATACCATCCATATATCCATAGCATAATCACGACTATCCCTAAAGCGACTCTCAGTAACCCTAGTGTCAAGCTTCCATCTGTATACTCTAGAGCGGGAAACAAAGTATATGCGAGTATGAATGTTATAAAAATGAACCCAACCCAGGCAATCGTTAAGAGTATGAGAACCATTAAAGTATTTCTAAGTAGGGACATGCTTCACTCACCTCATAAACAACATATTAGTCAGGATTGCTAGTATCATGGAGTAGAGTGAGAGGAGGGATATAGATTTCACTAAGCTATCCTCCCTAGCTTTTATCTTCGCTGAAAGCATTCTTACAAGAGTTATAGGTGCTTTTTCATCAGGATTCGCTGTAATCAGACCATTCTCAATTATTATCGGTCGAGAATTGTATTGTTTCGCAGATTTTAATCCGCGCATAGAGAATATTACATGCATCTCATTCATTATATGTGGTAGGAGAGCAATAATTGCGACAACTTCTATTCTTCCAATAATAGCTGTTGAGACCATTACTGCCCCAATAAACAAGCTTCCAGAATTACCTGCGAATACTCTTGAAGGATACTTGTTATAAATAGCGAACCCTACTAATGCTGCCAGCATAACACCTGATACTATTGATGGATACTCGAAGCCATGGATTAATGAAACAACTAAGACAGCGGTGAAGAAAGTTATAGATGTAAAGGAAATAGACCCATTCAATACATCTATACTATTAACAGCATTGCAAACTACTGGATAGCTTACAAGAACAAGGAAGGGATAGATCTTAGTTAACCTCGTAGCACCTATGAAAGGTAGAACAGGTCGAGGGGTGTAAGCAGATAATGCAAGTATGGGTATCCCTGCAACAACTAGCAACGCAGGCTTAACCTTTGGGTTGATCTCCCCTCTAATATCTTCTATTAAACCTATTAAAGCTGCAATAAGGGAAGAATAAATCAATGCAACTATCTCAGTAGAAAACCCCTGAACAAAGAGGTATACCGTAAGACTGGATATAACTCCGATTACTAGTGCAAGCCCGCCTGTTTTAGGTATAGATGGTTTACTGGGCTTATGTATATCTACTCCTGTTAGATTAAGCTTTCTTCCAATTTTTATGAATAGTGGCGTTAGAAGTATTACCAAGGTTAAGGAGAGAATGAAAACCATGAAAAACGTAATCATAACCTCTTATTTCTCTTACTAAACTTATTTTAAAAGATTCCTATTCAGGAATTCTTCGAGGGGAAATTCTAGAGATTCTAAAATGACAGTGGTTCTATTTGTCTATGAGTATATTCTAGATAACACATGTTAATGCTTATCCTTAACCAATCTATAACGAAAAACATTATAGTAAATGCTTCTAAGTGATAGAGATGATGCTTTGGTTCGATATACTGACTCCTAAGCAGCTCTTCTATTTTACATCGATAGCTAAAATTCTCAAGAAGCGTGGATACAGCATATTCCTCACCTCTAGAAGATATGAGCAACTGGATAGTTTAATCGAGGAAGCTTTTAGAGATTGGGAGATAAAGATTATTGGTAGATTTGGTGGATACAGTTTAAGAGATAAGCTTAAAGCAAGTATTGAGAGGCTTAACCTACTTATTGATGAGGTACCAATCGAAGAAATTGACCTTGTAGTTTCAAGCGGCTCGGTTGAAGCATCAAGAATTGCCTACGGTCTCCGGAAGCCACACATACTTGCATCAGATTCTCCACACTCTCCAGTAAACCCCCTCACCGCACCCTCCTCCAGACGAATCTTAACACCTTGGATTATAGAAACTAGTGAATGGACTAGATACGGTGTAAGACCTATCCAGGTTAAGAAGTATAGAGTACTTGACCCATACTTCTGGCTCAAAGACTTCCATCCAGATAATAGTATAATAAAGGACCTCGGCATCGAAGGCGAATATATCTTGGTTAGACTCCCAGAATCCGCAGCTTCCTACTTGATGCTCGATGATACTCAATATATCAAGGTACTTGCAAACCTCATAGACGTTATAAGAAGATATGATATGAAAATCTTAGTCTTAGTAAGATATAGAGAACAAACCCAAATAGCTGAGCAGCTCTTAATAAATAAAGATACATTAATAGTAAGGAAGCCTGTTATTGCAAGCCACCTCATATATTATTCAAAGATGTTTATCGGTGGGGGAGGGACAATGACTCAGGAAGCTGCACTCATTGGGAAGCCATGTATATCTATCTACCCTGGTAAACAACCAACTATACTCAAATTCTTATCTAAGATAGGATTAGTAAAACATTATGAGAGCCTAGATAGATCACTGAAGACTCTGCAGAATATCTTAAAGAATATTGATGATTTTTCCCAGACCTCTAAGGAGAAGTCTAGGAAGCTTTGGAAGATGATGAAAGACCCTGAAGAAGATATAGTTAAATGGTTCGTAGAAGCTCTATCTGGATAGAGCTTTTCTTAACAACTCTCCTTCCTTAACCAGCTTATCCAGATACTTAAGAATGCTCTTATAGTTTTCTTCTACTTGTCTATTGAATAGTGTTTTTGCGACAGCTCCTGTTAAGTATCTGTGAGTCTGGGTCCAGAGATGCTCAATAGATTCCTGGATCATTCTAGATGTTACCATTAATGAATCTATCCTATCTACTACTTCTGGATAAGCTTTCTTCAGGTCTAGAGAGTAACTAGCTATCTTGCTCACGTGTCTAGCCACATCATTCCTAATTCCTAGCATCCTCGGTCTAACATATCCTTTATCTAACATCTTCTTACTCGTTATCAACTCACCGATAACCCTGCATGAACTCGCCAGCCCCTCAACTTCATCAATTAATTTCTTAGCTTTCTCTTCGTACTCTTTCAAAGAAGGCTTAAAGACAGGTTTCAAAGAATAAGCTAGAACACTAAATATCATCACTATCGCCGATATACCTAACATATATGGAATAAATGGGAACATACTTGGAACAGGTTTAACTATTACATTAAACCCCCTCAAATCCATGGTTAGTGGAGACGCAATCCCTAGAGAGAATGTTAGAACAGTCTTCTCAGGATAAATCTTCTTAACCTCTATTGGATCAAGACTCGAAGAGATGTAATCCATGGATGGTAGGATTACGCTGACCCTATAGTCTGGAGTACTTAAATTAAATGGTAGATAGGGGGATATCAATATAGTTCCTTCCTCGATCTTGTAGAAGAAATTCTCGGGAGGCTCAAACTTGATTATTATTGTCTGGCTTTCACCTATATTTAATCTTCTATCAAAAGATACTCTAAGCTTACCAGTCTGTTCATCATAACTATTCGGGAGCTTCTTTAAATGGTCTCTAGTCTCAAGAACTCTCGACCCATTAGGTAGATTGAAGTAAAAGCTATCAATAGTATTTCCATCTCTTAGACTGAGCTTAACATTATACTCAGCTTGATTTATAGACAAGTCTAACGTAAGATACGTGTAGATAGGCTTAAGCAAGCTGATCTCCCCTACGGCGAACTCTAATTGTAGGTTATGAACTTGAGTAGTATCTATAGATAGTATCCCCTGTGCTTCTATACTGTTCTCTCTAACCTCTATTGTTGAAGGTGAAATTTTACTTATGTTAGAGCCTTCAGGCAGGATTATTCTAACATTAACGTTTTCAAGATTCTCTCTAGTTACAGGATTCGCTGGGAACTCTATCTTGAAATTCTCCGCTCCACTTCTCTTCACTAAATCCCCAAAGATTGTTATCAGCTTTACACTACTAGAAGATTGTCTAGGAGATACTTTAAGCCAGAATGTCTGCTCCTCGACTTTAAGTTCAATGCTACCATCAAGCGTATAGTAATCTATGAGGTTTGATAGAAGCTGTTTAGGAAATCCAACCTCAGCATATCCACCATCCAATGGGATATTATCAATAACATACAAGAAACCATATCTATCTACTTCAATCAATCTCTCTAAAGCCTGTTCATTGCCTTCAATAACATAGTAGGAATAAGAAAACAATAATACCGCTAAAACCAACATTGAAAAGAATGTCTTCTTCAACCTCACTCTCTGTAACAATCTATCAATCATTATTTAAGGTTTTTAAATGAGTCTTGAATTAACAAGATATACTAAGTAGATAAGTATTGGGGAATTTCAAGGATCAGCTTATCCCTCATACTTGCGAGTTCTCCCGAGAAGCTTCTCTCTACCAAACCTTCTCTTCTCAGCTTTCTTAGGAAGACAGCATGCTGTATGAAGTTGTCAAGCTACTTCTAAAGTCTTCAAGTTAATTGCTTTCGTTTTACTGTGAGCTTGCCAGATTGATTCTTGATGAGGTTCATCATTTAACAATATTGTGATAGCCATAGTCTGAACGGTACGATAAGCGTATCTATCTATAGTATAGATTTATGAGATATAGTTTTATGTGTGAGGCTTAAAAGTGATTGTAGAGAAGGTAAAACACTCCCTCTATAGTATTGCCGAAGAGAGTTGAGAAGAGGTTAAGAGAAGAGTCTGAGAAGAGAGGGGCGACAGAGGAAGAGATTGTCATCGAGGCTTTATTGAAGATGCTTGACAAACCCATAAACCCCGATGAGAAGGCTGAAATCCATTTGAAGCTATGTGAGAAGTATATTGGTGAAGCTGAGGAGTATCCGAAAAAGAGGGATCGCATTCAAGCATCTGAGAAAGCATGTGGGCTGCATCCCAGGTCGTTAAAGCTCTAGCTGCAAAAGAGGAAAGAGAACCTAGAAGCCATGCTAGTCTATGGGAGCATATGGATGAGTTAGCTGAAAGATTAAGAGATAAAGAGTTGAGTTATCTACGGGTAGAGCAAACAATCCCCACCAGAACTCTTGTGAAAACTAGATGCCGAGTAGGGAAGTTGAACCTGCAGTAAATGATGTAAAGATGCTTATAGGTAAACTTAGGACTGTACTCGAAAGATAGGAGCAGATATAGAAGATATAAGCTACATAGTTAGAAATCAATTAAGTGGAAGACTGGAGAAACCATATTCCAATAGTCACCCCCAAACTTTAACGTCAACATAAAGTTTTCTAGAAAATTGAAAATTTTATTTGGTTAACGAATGTGTTTGGGGGAACGGGTTTGGGAAAGAATGTTTGGGTTTTGTTTTGCTCCGGCCGGGATTTGAACCCGGGTCCCGGGCTCGAAAGGCCCGTATACTTGTCCGGGCTATACTACCGGAGCAACTTTACTCAGTTTAGAAGTGTTTCACGGCATATTTTATACTTAGCTCTATCCCTCCATTTTTATATTGTGTTTCGAGATAACACTAGAGGTTATTCTTACTTTAAGTTTACATGCTGGGCTAGCTGTTTCTTAGAGAATCTACTGCCATGTAGTTTGCTGGATTGATTAGAGTAAATCATAAAAATAGGTTTATACATGTATTCTGTATGATTAGAGTGGTTCAGGAGTTAAAGAAGAAGCCTGAGGTTTCAGTAGAGGAATTTCAAGGATTTATCTTAAAGAGTTATGCTAGGTTCTTGAAGGAGCTGGCTGGGTTAAGATCAGCTTCTGTGAAGTTTGTTTATGGAGGATACCAGGTAGAAGAGCTACCTGTGGATTGCTGTATAGAGATGGAGTTTAGAAATGAAGACTTATTCAAGAAAGCAGTTGAAAGCGAGGAAGCCAGAAAAATCCTTGAAGAAATAAATAGGCTAGCTGAGAAGAGTGTCTTCCTATATCTAAGGGAGAAGGCGGTAAAGAAGCCTCAAGCAAAACAAGCTAAGAAGAAGATAAAGAAGAAGTAGGTATCTTTTTTGCTAGCCTACCAATATTTTGCATTTCAACCTTTCTTTTTCCCACTTATATCATCCTCGTTATTTAAAAATGATTAGCGCATATCTAATCCTAAAATATAGGGTAGTAGTTGATGATAGCATCGGAAAAGGATGGGGTATGAGGATATGGATGGGAAAATAGAAGGAGGAGAGACAATACTCGAAGTTAGAGGGTTAACGAAAATATATCCAGGAGGGGTCGTTGCTCTCGACAATGTAGATCTCGAATTCAAGTCGGGTGAGATTCATGCTATCTTGGGAGAGAATGGAGCAGGAAAGACTACCTTAATGAATATCTTGTTTGGAGTTCTACAGCCTGACCGTGGAGAGATCTATATGTATGGAAGGAAAGTTAGATTTAGATCTCCATTGGATGCTATCAATATGGGCATAGGAATGGTTCACCAGCTGAGAAAACTGATACCTGCTCACACAGTATTAGAGAACATCATTTTAGGTCATCCTAGAGCTGGTAGAATCTTAGATTTCAAGAAGATGAGGAGAGAAGTAGAAGAATTATGTGGAAAATATGGTTTCAGGATAAACCTAGATGCTAGAGTATGGCAGCTATCCGCTGGAGAGCAACAGTTAGTGGAGATTATAAGAGCTCTTTACCGTGGTGCAAAGATACTTATACTTGATGAGCCAACTTCTGTTCTAACACCTCTAGAGGCTGAGGCTTTTCTCAATTCTCTTAAAACTATGAGTAAGCAAGAGATCGCCCTGGTGCCATTTGTTACACATAAGCTACCTGAAGTCTTCGCTATAAGCGATAGAGTGACGATTCTTAGAAAAGGGAGGGTGGTAAAACGTCTCGAAACAAAGGATGCTACTATGAAAGCTCTAGCTGAGTACATGGTTGGGAGAGAAGTATTGTTTGCTCTAAGCAAACCCAAAGTAAATATTGGGGAGGAGATACTAAGAGTGGAGAATCTATCAGCTATGAATGATAAAGGTCTCCCAGCTATAAGGGGAGTCTCCTTTACCATTAGAGAAGGAGAAATCTTCGGGGTCGCGGGCGTAAGCGGTAATGGTCAGCAAGAATTAGCTGAGGTTTTGGCAGGACTTCGAAGAGCTGAGACTGGGAAAATAATCTTCATGGGAAAAGACATTACTAATGCTCCTGTCCTTGAAAGATTAAAGATGGGTATCGGATACATCCCCTCAGAAAGGTTGGGGGTCGGCGTCATAGGAGGCTTCTCACTTGTTGAAAATATCTTAATGAGCCTATATTTTGATAAAGAATTCGTAAATAGAGGTCTCTTAAACTATAAGAAAATACGTGAGTATGCGGAGAAAGTCGTCTCGGAATTTGAAGTAGTAGCTCCGAGTATAAACACTAAAGCAGCACATCTTTCTGGTGGAAACCTTCAAAGACTAGTATTGAGTAGAGTCATTCCGAGAACATCAAAACTACTTATTGCTAATCTACCAACAACTGGTTTAGATGTTGCTGCTACAGAATACGTTAGAAAGAGACTCCTTGATTGTAAAGAGATGGGGATGGGTGTACTCTTGATATCGGATGATCTCGACGAAGTCTTACAGCTAAGCGATAGGATAGCACCAATCTATGAAGGTCGATTCGTAAGTATCATCCCAGCCGAGGAAGCCAAGAAGGAAGTCGTAGGAGCGATGATGACGGGTGCTTATCCAGGGAGGTGAGAGAACGAATGATTAGTCTAGAAGCTTTAAAGCTAAAACTTGAGAGGATCCCTGTAGTATCAGGTGGTCAGGCTGTTAGGATTTCTCTTCTCTCACTGGTTCTCTCCTTCATAATTTTCAGCGTATTTTTATCCATTGAAGGAGCTAACCCTATAGACGCATATACAAATATATTCTCATTTGCTTTTGATCCTAATCTCGGGCTTCCAACTACTCTCCATAGAGGGCTCTTCCTACTTTTCAGTACACTTGCATTCATTATCCCGTATAGTGCTCGTTTATGGAATGTAGGGATGGAAGGACAATTCTATCTTGGGACGATTGGAGCGTTTGCTGTTGCGTATAGCTTACCCACCCTACATCCAGCACTCTTGATCTCGCTTATGTTGCTTTCTGGAGCTCTCTTCGGTGCAGGCTATGGAGCGCTTGCAGGATACTTAAGAGGTAAGCTTAATGTAAATGAAGTTGTAGGATGCTTAATGCTTAATAACATTGCTTTCTGGCTTATTTATCTCCTAACTGTTGGAGGTCCATGGGCTGGCATCGCAGAATCAACAAGTAGGCCTCTTCCACCGAATGCTCATGCACCGATGATATTCTATACGCCTTTTACTAGTTATTTAGCAGTCGGGATAGCTGTAGTACTATACATATTCTTAAGTAAATCAGTATTAGGATATAAGATACGCGTTCTCGGAAATAGTCCTACGGCTGCCCAGCATATAGGTATAAACGCTCCTAGAACATACATTCTAGTCATGACTATAGGAGGCGCCATCGCGGGTCTCTCAGGATACCACATGTGGGCTGGAGATCCAGCGTTCCTTATGATCCCTAGGCCTGAAGCATATAAGGCTATAGGAGATCTTACGTATTGGGGTTTAATCATAGGTCTAGTCTGCCTCCTAAACTCTCTAGCAGCAGTCCCCCTATCTATCTTCATAGGCTCGATAATGACGGGGTCAACGGTTCTGGTGAGAAGGCTCCGTTTACCCTTCGGCTTAGATGTACTCTTCCTTGGATTGGTATCTATTACTTTTGCTGCTTTCCAATTCTTCTATATGTATAGAATTAGGAGGATGAAGTAATGTGGCCATTCATAGCTAGATCACTGGAAGTGGCAACAATTTTACTCATAGCAGCGATAGGAGAGTTATTGAATCAAAGATCGGGGGTCATTAACGTAGGTATAGAAGGTTTGATGCTTCTAGGAGCTGCGGCAGGCTTTATAACTGCCTCGATCTGGGGTCTTATACCAGCATTCGTAATTGGAATGATGATTGGGGGCTTATTCGGTCTTATACATTCAATACTGTCGACATCGCTTAAAGTCAACCAAGTTGTGAGCGGTATGGGGATATGGCTCTTCGCAATGGGCTTCGTTACCTACTGGGCTGATAGATATTCTGGTCCACTCCCACGTGGAGTTGTTTCTCCACGAATATATGAGTTATCCCCAATGTTCTTCATAGCATTAATAATAGTGATTGTGATGTGGTTTATACTTTCTAAGACCCACCTAGGGTTAAAGATTAAGTCTGTGGGTGAGAACCCCTTTGCAGCAGAAGTCTCGGGAGTGAAGGTAATCAGGACACGTTATCTTTGCACTATAATAGGAGGCATGCTTGCAGGCTTATCTGGTGCATTCCTCTCGACAACCTATTTGGGAGCTTGGAGCCATCTACCTACGAAGGGGTTAGGGTGGATAGCGTTTGCACTTGTAATGTTTTCACTATGGAGACCGATGATACTTTTAGGAGGATCTCTTATCTTCGGCTTCATTTGGCAGTTTGCAATCTCTCCTGAAACAATATACGCAGGTATTCCAGCTCCTCTACCTATATTAAGAATGCTCCCATTCATTGCAACAATCGCTGTTCTAATTATAATATCTAGAGAGAAATTTAGGAAGAAGTGGGCTCTATCTAAGCCTGAAGCATTAGGAGAACCATACATAAAAGAATAAAAAAGTAGGTTGTAGAAATAAAAGGTTAGGAGGTCTACTTCACTAATACTATTCCATCGAGCTGGAAGTTGAGTTTTCCGAGCAGCCATTCATCGGAAGGCATTACACCGGCTGGCTTAACTACAGTGCCCTTCGGCGGCACGTCCAGCCCTAGCTCAGGGATTGGTATTCCTTCACCACTACTAACGATTTCATGCTCAAAGAATGGATCCCAAACTCCTGCCAACATTTGTTCTCTCCTAGCCTCGATTAGTCTTAATATCTCGTCTGGGATCAAAGGCTTAGCTTTTGGACTAATAGCATCTAAGCCAATCTTATTATCGTTCTGTAAGTCAACCGCTGGTAGAATAGTCTGTCCAGGCACCCATGGATTATCAGGCGGGAGGGAGATATGTCTATTCATGCCGACAAAGATTAACCTGTCAGGATGGGTAGTTCCCGCTAAATACTCTTTAAATATTACATCGAACATCACTTCCCATCTCGTATCGAATGAAACCGCTACCGTGTCGGTAGTTGACCAGCCGTATAAACCTACGATATCGGTATCTTTACCAACAAACCATATGCCTTTTTCTTCGCAGACTTTTAGAGGCTCTACAGAGTCAGTATAATGTGTTAAGACATCTACTCCTAAGTCAACTAGAGCTAGCGAGACTTCCCTTTCTTTTGGGGGGTCATACCATTCTCCAACGTATTTAACATAGAGGGTAGCGTTTGGGTTTGCATCTTTTATCCCAAGATAGAAGGCAGCCATTCTTCTCCAGTTCTGAACGCATGCTGGACCTACAGCAATACCTATCTTGTTAGTTCTGGTTATACCGCCTGCGATTAATCCTTCAAGATACATAGCTTGGTATTGTCTTACAAAGACTCTCATAAAATTCCTCTGTGAAGATATGTCACTTCCAACTATGCCTAAGAAGTATACGTCTGGATAATCCTCTGCTATTCTGTGGAACGACGGTATAGCAGCTGGTTCCCAGCTTCCGAAAATAATGTTTGCCTTATTAACTGTGATGAAGTCTTTTGCTGATGATATAGGGTCTTTACCTTTCAAAACTACTCCCTCATCATAAACATAATCAAACCATGGGTAAAGCTTCTTCAATCTATCTACAGCTTTGATCTGCCGACCATCCCAGGTAGATCCCTCGATATAACCTCCTAAGACCATCCCCATCACGATTTTACGAGCTATCTCAGCTACCCTAGTCTCAGTCTTAGTTACTGTCTGTGTAAATGTTGTCGGCACAGTTACTGTTGCAGCAGCTGCTGTTACAGTTTTAGTCTCTGTTACAGTAGTTGCGGCGGGTGCAGCACTACTACCTGCGTAATATCCAGTAGCGCCAGCTACAACGCCTGCAGCTACGACACCGACAGCAACCTTACCAGCCGTTGAGAGCGCTTCTCTTCGAGAAATTTTCCTCTTAGAGTTCATACAGTTTAATATTAACAGGATGCTTATAAAGCTATCTAATATTCAATATAAAGTTTTTACCTAGAACTTATGAACTAATATGTAAAAAATGTAAAAACTGATTAAACTGATATTGTCCGGATAAGGCTTTATATAGCTAAGGAAGACCCCTTATAGTTGCCTAGGCTAGGAAATAACTACTCCTTAACAATATTTAAAGCCTTATCCGAACAATATCGATTAAACTGATAGTAGGTTATGTTAATTACTTGGGTTTTAATTGATAGCTTAGGTGTTTATGGAGACTATTATACTAGGTCATTGCATACTGAATGTTAATTCAAGAGCTCCTGGGATTGCTCGATGGAGGAATGTCGTTAAACCTGTATGGGATATCGTGAAGTCGAAACAGGCAGGTTTTCTCCAGCTTCCATGCCCTGAAGCTGTCTATCTTGGTCTGAGGAGATGGTGGTTTGTTAAAGAACAATATGACAATTCTTTGTTTAGAGAATTATGTAGGAGAATTGCTGTCGGGATGTCTGAAATCTTAGAAGAGAATAATATAGGAAAGTTTAAGCTGATTGGTTTAGGGATAAGTCCAAGCTGCGGGTATAGAGAGACACAAAGTGATCCTTCTTGGGGTGGGAGACCGAGAGAAGTGGATGTGAAAAACAACCTAAAACCAGAGCCTGGAATATTTATCGAGATTTTAGATGAGACTTTCAGAAAATATGGATTTGATTACGAGATATATGATCTACCACCTCTCGTCATATATCCTGAAGAGAGAACTGGGGGCAGAATGTATCCAAGAGACTTTGAGAGCTGTATAAGAGAGCTGTGCGTTTTCCTAGAATATGATTATAGGCAACTCCACCTGAATGAATATGGAGAGCTAGTATATTCAGATAGTAGGTGGGGCAGGATTTTAGTAGCTCCAATTGAGGCTGCCATTAAGAATCGGAGTCTAATAGAGAAATATGTTGAAGAAGGTTACGGGTTGATATTAATCCCAAGCTCAGAGATTCTAACAGCTGAGAAAGAGATAATCGTAGATGTATATGTAAAACAGATTGAAAACCATCTAGATGTAGGACATGAAATTCTATTAATGATGTATGAGCCGTCCTCAAATCTATACAAGAAAACCTTAGAGTTCTTGAAGGAGAATGGTTTAGTAGAAAGGATTACGGTAGTAACCTACGTGTAGACTACGCCTCTCATATAATGTATTTTCGATAAATGTAGAAAAAAATGAGGGGATATCTGTTTTACTTCTCGCTAGCGAAAGCTACTATTCTTGCGAATGCTGATTCTCCATCTTGGAATTTAAATGGGAACGCTCCGATTATGCATCTTCTATTGACTATTTTGCTTATTTCTCCACCCAAGTTTTCTGCATGTAGTATCATGTGTGGGAAGAGTTTTAAGTGCATTAACTGATAGTTTTCAGGCCACGGCATTAATTCATCTATCTTCTTTCCCCACTTCTTCTCTGCTTCTGCTACTAAGTCTGGTCTAGCCCTTCTAATAACAGTATTAAGCGGATGGTCAGCGGACATAGCGTCTACACCAATCCACTTTATCTTCATATCAATACACCATTTAGCAAAGCTTATGTCTGGTCCAGGATGTTTAACCATGTATCTTACTTCATCTGGTTCTGTCCCACACCATGCATACTTATGGTATCCTGTATGAATTATCAGTATGTCTCCTTTCTTTATCTCTACTCCTCCTTCTCTAGCTGCCTTCTCAATTATATTCGAGGTGTAGATATCATAATCGCTTACATATGGTGAAATATCTACTACGACACCTTCACTTACTAGATAGTCTTCTAAGGGTAGACTTGCAACATCTTTTCCTCCTGTAACAAAATGCATTTGGCTATCGAAATGTGTTCCGAAGTGTAGAGATGTCTCGATGAATTGAGCGTTTACGCCATGTTCCCCGAGGGTCTTAATCCAGTAGACCTTCATAGGGGGATACCACATAAACGGTGGCTGCTTCCAGCTTGTCGGCTGAGATAGATCGTATATCTTTACCTTACTCCAATCAACAACTTTACTCCAATCCATAACCATATTAGATCAAGTAAAGAAGAGTCTTAGCAAGAATATAAGCATATTTTTGTAACAATCTTGTTTTAGAGTGAAGTAATCTTATAGACATGCAGGATGATGCTCTTATGAGGATACAAATACATATATTGTCGGTTACGAGGGAATATCTATATGAAGTTTGAAGGGAGGCTTTCTGTCCAATCTGAGATAGATAAAGTTTGGAGTTTTATATCTGATCCTGGGAAGGTTATCCAATGCATTCCTGGGATCGAGGAATATTCTGTAGGAGAGGGGAAAAGAGTAACAGCTAGAGTAAAAGTAAGTATAGGTTTTATTAAGGGTGTCTTCCATGCCTCAAGCAAGGTGCTTGAAGAAGATCCTCAAACACATGTAGCTAAGTTGAATCTTACAGGGTCTGGAGTAGGGAGCGGGTTTAATGGAATAGTAGAGATAAAACTAAAGAGCCTAAATGGGTCTACGGAGATAGCATGGGAGGCTGATGTAAATGTTAGTGGCCCACTTGGAAGCCTAGCTAAACCTATGCTAGAAGGCTATGTAAGAAGAATTGTAGAACAACTATTTGATTGCGTAAAACAGAGACTAGCTTAGACAAGATTATGGAATATTGTTAAAAGATATTAACCAGCAAAGTCATCATAATGTAAGTTAGTGGGGTGCCTATGTCTCACAGGTACGTTGGTAAGCCTATCCCACCACAAGATGGATTTCTGAAAGCAACCGGAACGGCTACTTACACATTTGATCTAGAGCTTCCAGGAATGCTTTACGCTAAGCTGGTGACAAGCACTGTACCCCATGCTAGAATAAAGAAGATCGATGTAAGTAGAGCTCTACAAATACCTGGAGTCGTTAAAGTTGTAACAGGTAGAGAATATCCCTATAGAGTTGGAATGTATGCAGGAGATAGAGACTTACTTGCAATAGATAAAGTTAATTGGGTTGGACATCCTATTGCAGCTGTTATTGCGGAGACTCTTGAAGCAGCGGAGAAAGCAATAGACTTAGTTGACGTAGAGTATGAAGAACTGCCAGCAGTATTTGATCCTCTAGAAGCATTAAAACCAGATGCACCCTTAATCCATGAAAAGATGGAAGAATACAGACACTCACCAGCCTTTAAGCCTATACCTGGAACAAACATTGCGAACAAATTCACGTTAGTAAGAGGGGATGTAGAGAAAGGATTTAGGGAGTCAGACATAATATTGGATGAAGAATTCCACATATCACATGTAAGCCACTGCTATATGGAGGTCCATAACGTTGTAGCCCACTATCATCTAGATGGAACAGTTGAGGTTTGGACAAGCTGGCAGAACCCTGCACCAGTGAGACAGATAATGGCTCTCTCACTTGGAATACCACACAACAAGATAATTGTTAGGGTACCATTTGTAGGAGGCGGCTTCGGCGGAAAAGCAGGACTTGGATGGGAGGCTTTAGTAGCTATCTTATCGAAAGCAGCTGGATGCCGCCCTGTTAAACTTGTACTATCAAGGAAAGAACAATTCTCTACAGCAGCCGTGAGAGAAGGGTTCCACGCATTTGCGAAAGCAGGATTTAAGAAAGATGGAAGGTTTAACGCATACAGCGTCAGATTCATACTCGATGCAGGAGCCTACGCAGACTATACAGTTAACGTTGGAAGAGCAGTTGGGTACTCAGCAGATGGTTGTTATGAGATCCCAAACGTTAGTGTAGAGTCTCTAACAGTATATACTAACAAGGTCCCTACAACAGCTCTAAGAGGCTTCGGATACCCTGAGAGCCACTGGGTTCTTGAACAGATAATGGATAGGGCAGCAAATAAACTAGGAATCGATCCAGCAGAGATAAGAAGAATCAATCTGGTGAAGCCTGGGCAATCACATACTTGTACAGGGGAGAGACTTAGAGAGGATGCTGGCGACCCCCAAAAAGTATTAAAAACTTTAATGGATGAGATTAATTGGAGCAAGCCGTCAGGGAATCCTTCTAAACCATGGAAAGTCAGAGCTAAAGGTTTATCTCTATTTGTTAAGGGTCCTGCACAACCTCCAAATGCTGCAGCCTCAGCCATATTGAAATTCAATGAAGATGCGAGCATTGATTTACTGATAGCTACTGGCAATTTTGGACAGGGAACTGTAACAGCTCTTATGCAGTTGGTTGCAGAAGAGTTCGGTCTGCCTCTCGAAAAGGTTAGAGTTGACTATGTTAAAGATACCCATAAATCAGCTTACACTTGGCAGACTGTTGGAAGTAGGGGATTATTCACAGATGGAATAGCGGTCTTGAGAGCTATAGAAGATGCTAAGAGACAGATCTTTAGAGTTGCATCTGAAGTCTTAAGATGCCCGGAAGATCACTTAGAGCTAGTAGATGGAGAAGTAAGAGTTAAAGGTAAACCGTGGGAGAAGATACCATTGCAGGATATAGTAATGGGCTACACCTACCCCAACGGAAACTCTATCGGTGGACCCATAATAGGTAGAGGAGTATTCATGTCAACTCATACTACCTATTTAGACCCAGATACAGGCCAAGGGAACCCTACGATCTTCCATACATTTGGGGGAACCGCTGTAGAATTAGAACTCGACCTCCTCACCGGAGAAATAACTATCCTGAAAGCTGTTCAAGTTCTAGACTTAGGTAAAGTTATAAACCCGCTTCTTGTAAAGCAGCAGACCCATGGGGGATTAATTATGGGGACGAGTATCGCATTATATGAAGAGATAAAATTTGATGAGAGGGGGTGGGTTGTCAACCCGAACTTTACTAGCTATTACTTAGCGAGGATCAAAGATATACCTAGAGAGGTTGTCGGCAGGTATATTGAGACACCTCAACTAGATGGGCCCTATGGTGCTAGAGGGATAGGGGAGCTCACGATGATCGGTGTTGCACCAGCTATAGCTAATGCCATCTATAATGCTATAGGCGTAAAATTAAGTAGATTACCAATGAATCCAGAATATGTTTGGAAGACGATTAGAGAGCAGAGACCAGACCTTGTAGAGGAAGCATGGAAAAAGTTCTCTAAATATGAGAAGGTTGTAGAGGTGACTCTATGAGCTTCGGAGCTCCATACCTAACTCTCCCAGAATTTACATACCATAAACCGAAGAGCCTAAAAGAGGCTCTTGAGCTCTTAAACGGGTTTAGGGATGAAGCTAAAGTAATGGCTGGAGGGGTAGGATTAATTGCATTCATGAAAGAAAGGTTGATGATGCCGAATCATGTAATAGATATAAAAGATATTCCCGAGCTGAGAAGCATAGAGTACAAGAAAGGTGAAGGATTGAAGATAGGTGCGACAGTAACCATGTCAGAGCTGGAGAAACATGATATTGTTAGAGAAAAGTATGTAGCTCTACACCAAGCAGTCAAGATAGCTGCAGACCCTATTATCAGAAATCGCGCCACCTTAGTTGGGAATATATGTGAGGCTTTACCATGGGTTGATGGACCCATCCCATTGATAGCATTTAACGCAGAATTAGAAATAATGAGTGTTGACAATGTTAGACGTATACCTATCTCTGAATTTATCAAGGGACCGGTAGAGATTAGTTTAGAGCCTAACGAGATGGTTGCCTTCATATATTTACCAGACCCGGCTCCTGAAGCTAAGAGCTTATTCATGAAGTTTAGAACAGGGTCGGAATATGCTTTAGCAACAGTAGCTGCTTATGTTTTAGATAGTGAGAAGCCGAGAGATGTCCGACTAGTGTACGGTGCAGTTTCGACAAAGCCTGTTAGAGCTTATGAAGCAGAGAAAGTATTACTTTCTTGTAGAGACGTCGGCGAAGCAATAATCTTAGCTGCTGAAAAAGCTTCTAAGGAAATCGACGTAGTATCAGACCTGCTGGCTTCTGAAGATTATCGTAGACACCTAGTGAAGTTGCTAACAATTAATGTTCTGAGAAAGATCTTTGAGGTGAGCTAGCTATGGGACGATGGATTACTCTAACCGTGAATGGATTCAAGAGAAGCGTCGAGGTCAAAGATAACGAGACTCTACTAGACGTCCTGAGAGATAAATTAAAGGTGAAGAGTGTGAAGGCAGCTTGCTGGCGGGGTGAATGCGGTCTCTGCACTATACTCTTAAATGGTAAACTAGTTAAGTCTTGTCTTGTTCTTGCTGTTGAGGTTGATGGTTCTGAGGTATTGACTGTTGAGGGTCTTGCTAGAGATGGTGAGCTAGCACCTATACAGAGAGCATTCATAGAGCATGGAGCACTACAA
>Ga0209393_1000141_pt1 | contig 35499 bp, 27 predicted proteins | sample SSWtaG_2_FD_184117 | JGI IMG/M metagenome (GOLD analysis project Ga0209393, IMG submission 184117) | Hot spring microbial communities from Sandy's Spring West, USA to study Microbial Dark Matter (Phase II) - SSWsed_130316 (SPAdes)... | ecosystem: Environmental > Aquatic > Thermal springs > Hot...
GAACTGACGAGGCGAGTTTGAAGGAAACGGTTGAGCGGGCAATTAAAGCGGCAAAACAGATGCCTGAAGACGAAAATATCTTGCCTCGGCTTCAACCTCAAACTTACCAGCAAGTTCACGCCTTTGACGAAGAAATCGTCAAAATCACCCCGAAGGAACGGGCTGAGTTAATTTCCGAAGTGATCGGAAAGTGCAAATCTCACGGGACGAAAGCAGCAGGCGCTTTAAGCAACAGTTACGGCTTTTACGCCATAGCCAACTCAAACGGCTTGTTCGCTTACTACGAGCGAACGAACCTCGCTTTCAGCATAACGGTCGCCACCGATGAGGGAACAGGTTGGGCATCAGCAAGTGGCTTTCGCAAAAGCGATGTTGATGTCTTGGCTGCTGGAGAGAAAGCGTTGCAGAAAGCCTTGCTAAACAAAAACCCGAAAGAACTTCCGCCCGGCTCGTATCGCGTCATTTTGGAACCTCCTGCTGTTGCAGACCTTCTGCTTTTTATGGCTTCGGGCTTCAATGCGCTTGCTGTGGACGAGGGGAGAAGTTGGTTAGTGGGCAGGCTGGGGAAAAAGGTTGTCGGCGACAACATAACCCTCGTCAGCGATGTCTATCACCCGCTGCACCAAGGTTGTCCCTTTGATGCTGAAGGTTACTCAACTCAACGGGTTGTGCTTATTGAAAAAGGTGTGGCGGTTGGCTTGGTCTATGACCGAGTGACCGCTCAAAAGCATGGCGTCAACCCAACAGGTCACAGCGTTGACCCGACAGGCGCCTATGGCGCTTTCCCTCGCGGGTTGGTCATGGAGGGCGAGGACAAGTCCTTGCAAGACTTGATTGCCGAAACCGACAAGGGTTTGTTGGTGTCGCGGCTTTGGTATATTCGCACCGTTGACCCAATGAAAGTCTTGCTCACGGGGATGACGAGGGATGGGGTTTTCCTGATTGAGGACGGGCAAATTGTTACCGCCGTCAAAAACTTTAGGTTCAACGAGAGCGTCATCGCAATGTTGAACAAAGTTGAGGCTATGAGTCGTCCCGAACGAGCCGGAGCACCCGAATGGGAATGGACAGAGGTAGTGCCAGCACTTAAAGTCAGCGAGTTTCGCTTCACCGATGTGACCGTTTTCGCTGGTTAGTTCAGCGAGGTTGGAAGGTGAACAACACAATCGCACCTAATGCTAACACAACTCCGGCAACGGTGTAAAGCAAGGACAGAGCAACCAACCTTGAGATTGGTCGGTGGATGTAATCCAGCAGGACATTTCTCATCCCCCAAACGCCGTGACTCATCGCCAAAACCAAAAGCGCAAAATCGTAAGTTCGCCAGAAAGGAGTTTTAAGCCTTTGAACGACGAAGTCGTAGTTTATTCGGTTAACACCTCCGTCAATAAGGTGCATGATGACTAAGTGTCCTAACACGAGAAAAATCAGCAAGACCCCTGAAATGCGAATGAAGAGCCAACCGTAAAGTTCCAAACCACTCGTTGGTCTAACCGATGATTGCACGCGTGGTAAGTTGACGGTTGGGGCATATACCGAGAAGATGGCAATTGCTGATAACAATGTCGGAAGCCATGCCCTCCATTCGGTCAAAGCATTATCCCAACTCACATGCTCTCTGCTTCCATGTAGCATTTGCCCGAACATAATTAGTGCTGCAGGGGTAAAAGCGAGGAAGAAAACTATGGCGACGCCAATGAGCATTTGCCTTTGGTAAATGGTCGTTGATGGAGCAAAATCCAAGACGATGACCCTCAGACCATTGAGCCCGTGAAAGAGGACGGCACCGAAGAGCAAAATTTCGCCTATCCGAAAGACGGGATGGTGGTAAAGTTTCGTCATGGCGTCAAACAAATCTCGCCCCCAACCGATGAGTGCTATGTCAACGACGTGGACGAGCAGAAAGACGAAAATTCCAACGCCTGTCAAGCGGTGCAAAAGCCAAGCCCACATGCTTAGATCGCCGCGATATCGCCAGAACATAGTTTTCGTTCACCTCCTGGTTTAACGACAACGCCTTCCCAAGTCTCGCAACACTAATTTTGCCACAACTTGGGATGGAAGGCGCTTTTTAGGGCAATAGGCATGGTCAGTTCAAGTTCTTGGATGTGAAACCATCTTCTCAACTGCTGCAAGAACTTCGTCAACGGTAATAAGTGCCATGCAGGTGAAAGCGCCGCCACAGGTTGGATGACGGCGACAAGGTCGGCATGGAAGGTCGTGTTCAATCACTGTGATGCCTGACTCAGACTTAAACCTGAAAGGGTCATTTGGTCCAAACAGAGCCACTGTCGGTGTCCCGACCGCTAAGGCTGCGTGGATGGGAAACGAGTCTGGACCGACCAAAAAACTTGACAACTCAATGATTGCAACTGCGTCCTTCAGAGAAAGGTCGCAAATAACTGGCAAAGGTGTTGAGCATCTCTTTGCAATTCGTTCAAGCAAAGTTCTGTCGGATGGACCGCCCAAAAGCACCGATGGCATTTTCAATTCTCGCCACAATTTCTCAGCCAATTCGCTCCACCGTTCTTCCAGCCAGTGTTTTTGCGGGCGCGTGGTTGCAGGAGCGAGGACAACGAACCGTTTTGGCTTCAAACCCAAACTTGTCAATCTCTGCTTCGCTGTTTGACGGTTGAGGTCGTTGAGCGGGAAATAGAGGCGATGACGGCTTGGGTCAACGGAAACGCCTAATGCCTCAAGTAGTTGCAAGTTCCTGCCAGAAACAAACGGAGCAGGTGGCGGAGATGGCAAAGGATGGGTGAGAAGGCGAAAAGCGTTTTCACGGGCGTCAATAAACCCGATGCGGTAGGGGATGCGGGCAAGCCAAGGGATTATTGCGCTTTTGAGCAAACCCTGGACATCCAAGGCTACTTCGTAACCTTCTCCCCGAATTTCCCTGACGACGGAAATTAACCCACGCAGAGTTTTGTCCCACTTGTGGACGCGATTTATGTAGGGGTTGCCCTCAACCACGGCAGCGCAGCGAGATTCAACGACCCAACCAATATGAGCATTGGGGAAAGATTCACGAAGTGCTTGAGCAATGGGGGTTGACATTAATGTGTCGCCGAGGGCAGATAGCCGAACAATCAAAATTCTGGGCGCCGCCCCTAAGGGCGGCGCCTCAACTGACTTCTTTGCCATCGTCATGACTCACCCTGCGACAAGTCTTGAATGATGGTGATCAGCGGCAGGAACACCGACAATAGGATGAACAGCACGATCACGCCGAGGATGACGATCATCACTGGTTCAATGGTGGAGGCGAGAGCGTGAAGGGCAGCGTCAACTTCGCTCTCATAGAAGTCGGCGACCTTTTCCAACATCTGGTCCAAAGAGCCGGTCTCCTCGCCTACCGAAATCATGTGGACGACCATTGGAGGGAACAAACGGCTGCGTTCAAGAGGGTCGGCGATTCGTTCGCCCTCTCGGATAGCCATGCGGGCTTCCATGATGGCTCTTGAAACGATATCGTTGTCAATAGCGCCAGCCGTTGTGTCCATCGCTTGCAGAATCGGCACACCACTTCCCATCAGCGTCCCGAAGGTTCGGGCGAAACGAGCCAAGACAATCTTGTGATTGATGGGACCCAAGACAGGCACTTTCAGTTTAATCCAGTCGTAGACTCGCTTGCCGAACTTGGTGCGGACAAAGATGCTGAAGGCGAAGAAGAACGCAACGACACCTCCAATGAGGAAATACCACTTGGTGATAAGGAACTCGCTGAACCGCTTCATGATGAGGGTTGGGAGCGGGAACTTGTCTTCCTTGACGCCCAAGTCTGTGAACAGTTGCATGAACTTGGGCACAATCCAGACGCTCAGGAAAATCACAATCGCCAGCGCGAAGAAGATAACCAGTGTCGGGTAGGTCATCGCCGACTTGACTTTCCTTCGGAGTTCAATGTCCTTCTCCAAGAAGGTCGCCATTCGCTGCAAGGTTTCGTCCAAGACACCGCCAACTTCGCCTGCCCGAACCATACCGATGAACAAGTTGGAGAACTCTCGTGGGAACTGAGCCATTGCCCTTGAGAGAGCCATTCCGTCTTCAACATTGCGGGTCAATTGCCTGATGATGAACTTCAAGCGGGGGTTCTGAGTTTGTCGCTCCAAAACAGCCAAAGCACGGACAAGGGAGACACCTGCGTTGATCAGTGTCGCCAACTGCCTGCAGAACAAAGCCATGTCCTTAAGTTTCACTCGGCTTAAGGCTGCTCCAAGGGACATCTGTTGAGGTTGAGCGGCTCGGGCTGCCGCACCTCCTTGTTGGCGAAGCGATGTGACTACAAGTCCTTGTTGCCTAAGTTGCTGAAGGGCTGTGCGCTCGTCCGGCGCATCAATCGTCCCTTGGCTTACCTGACCTTGAGGCGTTCTGGCGACATAGGCAAAAGTCGGCATACCTTTCACCCCCGTTAATTACCGACCGTGCCCGACTGCCGTTTTCGTTTATGCCACTTTCCCCTTTGGTTTTCAACGAGCGCCTGTTGAAGCACCGACTGCACCTGCAATGAGTTTCTTGAGTTCCTCTGGGTTGTGAGCCCTTTCCATAGCGGTCTCGTAGGTGATTAAGCCTTTCACATACAAGTCACGGAGTGCCTGGTCCATCGTTTGCATACCTTCCGCCGCACTTGTCTGGATTATGGACGGGATCTGGTAAGTCTTGCCCTCACGAATGAGGTTACGAATTGCTGGGTTAGCAATCATAATTTCAACCGCTGCAATCCGACCACCGCCGCAGGGGTTTCGTGGTGCACCGGGAGCGCGGGGGAGCAACTGTTGGGAAATAACTGCGACCAAGTTCATGGAGAGTTGAACTCGGATTTGGGGTTGCTGGTTCGGCGGGAACACATCAATGATTCGGTCTATCGTCTCAGCGGCGCTGTTGGTGTGCACTGTTGACAAAACTAAGTGTCCCGTTTCGGCGGCAGTGATAGCGATTGCCATCGTTTCAGGGTCTCGCATCTCACCGACCAAAATCACATCTGGATCTTGGCGCAATGCAGCCCTAAGAGCATTGGGGAAACTTCTCGTGTCCTCACCCAACTCTCTTTGGTTGATGATGGACTTCTTGTGGGTGTGCAGGTATTCAATGGGGTCCTCAATGGTGATAATGTGGACGCTTTTTGTGCGGTTGATGTAGTCAATCATCGCTGCCAAAGTCGTGGACTTGCCGTGACCCGTCGGACCTGTAACGAGGATTAGACCGCGAGGGCGGGTTGCCAACTCCTCCAAGATGGGGGGTAATTCAAGTTCGCGAACGGTCGGGATTCGGCGGGGAATTAACCGGAAGGCTGCAGCGATACAACCGCGCTCTTTGTAGACATTAACGCGGAAGCGAGCGATGTCCTGTAGGGCGTAGGAGAAGTCGAGTTCAAGGTTGCTCTCAAACCTTTGGATTTGCTCGTCGGTCAAAATTTCGTAAATCAGCCTTTGAGTTTGTTTGGGCGTTGCAGGTTGGAAGTTGGTTCGGTAGAGTTGACCGTCAATCCTCAAGATTGGTGGGACACCGACGCAAAGGTGTAGGTCGGATGCGTTTCGTCTCACAACTTCCTTTAGCAGGTCATCAATGTGGACATCGTCCAAGGAAGGCAATTCTCTGGGGGGCGGTGCTGGGCGAACCCCAACCGCGCTTGTTTGAGGTCTTTGTTGCTGGTCCATAGGCGTCAGTTCTATCTCCACAACAAACACCCTCCTTTCGCCACTTCTCTTTGAAAGAAGTCACTGCGCAACGAACGATTAGTATCCAACAGTTGTAACGACACGCAAGACTTCTTGCGGAGTGGTGATTCCTGCCAATACCTTGCGCCAGCCGTCTTGAAGCAAAGTCGTCATGCCTGAAGCGATGGCTGCGTCTCGGATTTCGGAGATAGGAGCACGCCTCAAGATCAAGTCCGCAATTTCGGTGTTCATCACGAAGACCTCAAAGATGCCAATCCGTCCCTTATAACCAGTGTAGCGACAATTCTCACATCCGCGTCCTCGGTAGAGTTCCTTGCCGTTCAATTCGCTAAGGTCTATCCCGAAGCGCATCAGAAGTTCCTCGGGGTATTTGTAGGGTTCTTTGCAGTTAGTGCAAATGCGTCGGGCAAGACGCTGGGCGATGACACCGATGACAGCCGCGGAAATCAGGAAGGGCTCAACGCCCATTTCAATCAATCGGGTAGCGGCTGTCGGTGCGTCGTTGGTGTGCATGGTTGAAAGGACCAAGTGACCGGTCAATGCTGCTTGGAAAGCAACATCGGCAGTTTCAAGGTCGCGAATCTCTCCGACCAAGATGATGTCAGGGTCTTGCCTCAGGAAGGCGCGGAGTGCCGTCGCGAAAGTCACGCCCGCCTTTCGGTTCACATGGACTTGGTTGATGCCTTGCACTTCATACTCAACGGGCTCCTCAATCGTCAAGATGTTGACTTCGGTGGTGTTGAGGCGGTGAAGGATGGAGTATTGGGTCGTAGTCTTTCCCGATCCAGTCGGACCCGTGCTCAGGATCATGCCGTAAGGCTGGCTTATCAGGTATTCAACCTTCGCTAAGTCGTCTTCCCACAAACCGAGTTTCTCAAGACCCATCAGAGGGGATGTCTGGTCAAGCAACCGAAGGACTGCCTTTTCACCGTTGACAGTTGGGATAGTGGAGATGCGCACATCAAACCGTTTCTTTTGCATCTCAATGCGCATTCTCCCGTCCTGAGGAACACGCTTTTCGGCAACATCCATGTCGCCCAAGATTTTGATGCGGGCGATTAAAGGTGCTAACAACCACTTGGGTAAGCGAAGGACTTCGTGTAAAATCCCGTCAATTCGGAAACGAATTCGGACGGCGTTTTGCATTGGTTCAATGTGAATGTCGGTTGCTTCGTTGCGAATCGCTTCCCTCAAAATCGTGTCAACTAAGCGAATAATCGGTGCTTCCTTTGCTGCTTCAACATCCGGTGCGTCAACCCTAGCAATTTGACCTGCTAAGGGACCAGCAGCAACCTCTCCACCATACCTTTCAGCGTCAATTTGCTTCAACAGGTCATCAACGCTGAAGCCCAAACCTGTTCCACGACCTGAAGGAGGCACTGCGGCGGCAGGAGTAGGTCCTTGCATTGGAAGTTCCTCTAAAGCCGCTTCAATTTGTGATTGGCTGGCTAAAAGCGGGACAATGACAAGACCTGTCCGCATCCTCAATTCGTCAATGGTAACGATGTCGCGCGGGTTCACCATTGCAACCCAAAGGCGGTTTTGCTCAATGCGGACGGGGATGCATTTTTTCTCGCGCAAATAGTTGGCTGGAACTTTGCTTAAAACGACGCTGATTGCGCTCTCGTCCGGTCTGACCTTGTTCAGGTCAACATACTGGACGCCGAGCAGTCGCGCTTGAGCGGCAAGGACATCTGTTTCGGAAGCGAACCCCAAGTCAACGATGATGCGTTCCAACGGTTGCCCAATGGCTTGCTGCTGGGCTTGCAGGACAGCCTGAATTTGCTCATCGGTCAACTTCCCCTGCTCCTTCAGCACATCCAACACGGTCCTACGCATCGTTGGCGCTTGCATCGCCAGCACCTCCCACACTTTTGTGGGGGCGGGGCACCATCTTCCTTTATGCCCCGCCGACCTGTGATTTTAAAACGCCACGCATCAATTTGCTACTGCTGCGGTTACTTGGGAGGCTCAAAAGGAAACCATTCGTCTATCGGCGTTCGGGCAAGTTCCACCAAGAAGTTAGCGATTCGCTCCACAACTAATTTCAAGTAGCGCTCTCCTTTCTCAGCAGTTGCTTTTCTTGGGTTGCCATGCCCTGAGTTTTTAGTGAGCCTTTCCCAAGGTCGGGTTGTCCAAGCCCATCCTTTCGTCAACGCTTCCATACGGAAAGGTCTAACTTCTCCGTCATCGGCATCTTCAAGGCGGACTAAATTGGGAACGACTGCCAAACACACGCTCGTCTCCATTTCACCGGCGTGGTCGCCAACCTCGTCAAAGATCTCCTGCAACTTATCACTTCCCACCTGCCACCAGTTGACGAGGAAGATCCAAACCTTCGTTCGTCCGTAAAGGTCACGAAGCCCACCAACGAAGTCGTTACCGCCATGTCCATTGAGCAAGACGAGTTTGTAGACCCCGTGCCTTTCCAGTGAGAGGACGATATCTTGCACTATCTGGTTTAGCGTCTCCTGTCGGACATGAATGGTCATGGGGAAAGAAAGCAGGTTGGAGTCAACTCCGTAGGGGATAGGGGGCAACAACATGACCCTTGCGCCTCGTTCAAAGGCGATAGCGCAGGCTCTCTCAGCGATGGCGACAGATTCGTAAGTATCCGCTCCATAGGGCAAATGCAGCCCGTGCGGTTCACAAGCACCTATGGGCAAGACTGCCACTTCAGGAACGCCCATCTCTCGGACTCTCTTCAAAGTGACCTCGGAAAGGCACCACGGTCTCACAACAATCGCCTCCACCGTTAGTTTTCCGCCCGCTAAAACTATAAGGCAACTGAGTGTTACTTGCCACCCTTGACTTCGCTCAAATCTACTGGCACAATTAAGCACGAGAAAAGGAGGGCTGATTGAGTGAGACGGGCATTGATGGTTGTTGGAATTGCTTCGTCGCTTTTCATAGTCTTTGCCTTAGCAGCCTTAAGGGAAGGTAAGCCCATACCGTCCTTCCAGGCAAACCTGCTGGATGGGAAAGTGGCTGTGGTGCAAGTGAACAAAGGGAAGTTGAGCGTTCAAATCAAGGACAAAAAAGGCAACCAAACTTTGACACCTAAAGCGCTCGTTTTGGATTTCTGGGCGACATGGTGTCCGCCTTGCCAAGTCACAAGTAAATGGCTAAGCCAATTGCATCGGAAATACCAAAAGAAGGGCGTGCTCATCCTCGCTATCAGCGTTGACGAGGATGGGCGAGCCTCTGTCGTCCCGTTCGTCAAAGAGGAAAAGACGCCTTACTTGGTGGCGTTAGACCCAAGGTCAGAGATCGCTAACCGGTTCAAGGTTGAAGGGTTGCCAACAATTTATGTGGTCAGCGAGAAGGGTGTCATTGTCCGAGTAATTGAAGGCTTACCAAGTGGCTTGAAAGAGTTGGAGGCGGCTCTCCGAGCAGCGGGTGTTCGCTGACCCGTCCCCGTATAAGTCACCACAGCCACTTTCCCTCCAGCCCAGCGGAGGTGAGTAGTCCAGTGTTGCATAACTACCTATCACTGCTCAAGAGGGTCAGGGTGCTCCTGTTTGCTCATGACAGCGACAATGTTAAGGAGTTAGGGCAAAAGTGGTTGAGGAGCCACTTTCAACCTAACGAGGTGGGCGTCTTGCCAAGCAACAACTCGGCAGACTTCGGGATCACGGTCAACTACCCTCAAGCCAGCACTGCGAGAGTTTTCACGGAACTTTCACCCGATGTTCCGGCAAGGGTGAGGGATGCTATCGTCTTGTCAAGTTGCTACATTGCGCCTTTGGTCGTTTTGGGGGATAAAGGTTGGGAGCAGTTGTCGCCGTATGTCCTCTGGGTGAGGAGAGTGGCAAGACTCCCCGACGAAGCAGAAACACTGCGCGTTTTGGGTTTGGCGAGAGATGCTGAGGCTCATTGGTTCCCCATGGCTCGGGAGGCTTTCCATGCGATTTTGGATTACATTCACGGTGACTTACAACCCGATGCCATTGACATCTTACTGGAGAAACGCCGCATCCAAGTTACTCAGGAGGCGGAGAGGTTGTTCAACACAACGGGTAGAAGCGAACAAGGTTACCCGTTTGTTTTCGTCGCAGACCCATTGAGGTTAATTGCCATTTGGCTTCAAAAAATGAAGCGGTCACTCCTCGCGGAATTGCCGTGGGACGAATTCGTCAGCGCAGGTTTGGGTTTCGCTGTGGGTTTGGTCATCGCTCCCGAAAATCTCCGCAGATTTTTGAAACAGGAACAACAAGAAAAGCGCCAACACATGCACTATCGCCCCCAACTCCAGCGAAATCGCCATCGCTAAAGCGAAGGGACTGGCAATCAGGGGTCATCGCCTCAACAATCGCGGAATCACTGCCCATAAAATGTCCCAAAATTGCTTTGCTCGGTGCAGAAAGCCGCGCCAACTTTTGCCTAATGACCTGTGCCCAAAATTCGTGGGGACTTCAACGACCCTAAATCCTGCCTTGATTGCATCAATCGTTAACGCCGTCTCAACAGCGTAACCGTTTGCGATGGAAACCCTTTCTAAAACCTCTCGCCTAATTGCTCGCTGTCCAGAGAGGGGAGAAGTTGGATTAAAGCCCGTTATCGTCCTTATTGCCCATGCAGAAAAATTTTTGACTAGACCAAAGCCACCTCCAGAAGGGTCTGGAGGGGGTGCAGCAATTGCCATGTCTGCCTCACCCTTGGCGACAGGCTCAACGATTTGCCAAATGTTACCCGCTGTCTCACCCAAATCGGCGTCAACGAACAAAATCACATCACCTATAGCCTCCTCAATCCCTTTCCTCAACGCTGCGCCTTTGCCTCCATGATGATTTAGCCTCACGACTTTCGTTGCCCCTGATTGTTCCGCAACTTTGCTCGTTTCATCTTCGGAAGCGTCATCAACGACGATGAGTTCAACATCTGTAAATCCCTCGGGCTTGCTTTCCAACAGCGCTTTAATTGTCAAGGCAATTCTGTCAGCCTCGTTCCTTGCGGGGACGATGACCGAAATGCGCATCCGCGTTCACTCCCTTGCAAGGTTTTTTGAAGTTCACTCGGACCGTAGCCATTTCAATAATTCGCGAATCCGTTGGCGAAGGGCAGAAGGGTCTTCTCGGTAGAGAGGTTCAAGGTGTGCAGCACAAGCATATTCGGCGTCGCCAACCCAATCAAGGGCTAAAGCCATATAGTAGCGGACAAAAGGGTGATGGGTATCGCTTTTGGCAAACCATGGGACTGCTTCTCTAACCCTTTGCTGCCTCACTAACAGCGCACCTTGAACCCACGCTTTTTCAGGCAAAGTTTCGGGCACTTCCATCAGAACTCGTTCCGCCTGAGTCCAAAACCCGCCTTCCAACAAAGCGATAGCCCATAGCAATTTTGCCCAGGCATCTTTTGTTCTCAGTTGAGCAGCCAACCCAAAATACTTCGCTGCTGCCTCCCACTCCCCATCCTCAAGCAACCTTTCCCCTCTCCAACGAAGCAAAAAACCCGCAATTGACCTGAGCAAGGGAGCCTTCAGCCATTTGGGGACGAAAGGCACCAAAGTCTCCTCCCGTTCGCCACGCTGCATCGCCAACCTTTCAAGGTGAAGGACTAAACGGGCTTGCAGATATGGGTCATCGGCGACAGGAGTTTCACTCAAAATGTCAAGGGCTTCGTCAGTCTGTCCTGTCTGGAACAAGACGAGAGCCAACCAACTTTTGGCGACCAAATTACGGGGGTCAAGGTTAATGGCTTGACGAAGCAACTGTTCTGCCTCGTCCCACTTACCCCTCAAAGACATCAATTTGCCCGCCAGAGTCCAAAAGGCTGGATTATCCGGTCTCAGTTCCGTTGCCCTCAAGAGGTGCCTGCGAGCAGTTACTGGGTGTCCCAAGTGCCAATGAGCCCAACCCAAGTGAACTTGAACGAACGGGTCTTCATTCAAAACCTTAGATGCTTGTTCCAAAAGTTGGGCTGCTTTTTGATACTTTCCGCCTCGGAGAGCGAAAGTTCCAAGATGAAACAGCCATTTTGCCCTCAGCCTTTGCCACAACTGCTGCAGTTTTCGTTGCCACTCAGGCTTCAACTTTCGCTCTCTCTGCTTTTCCTTTTTCGCACTGTGAGGTGGGAAGCCAAAACTTGACATCTCCTTTATCTCGCCTCCGAGTTCGTTTCCTCTTTGTCGCAACATCGTTGTTGCCAAGCAATTAAAAGCCTTTGGTAGCATTTGAGGCAAAATTGAGGTCCTTTCTTGTCAGTGTCAGCCAAAGTGTTGCTGAAAGCGGCAACACAGGTTGGGTTTGAGCAGTGGGGTAAGCCGAGAGTGTGACCGAGTTCGTGCAAGACTTCCTTTACCGTCCTCAGTTCGGTGGTCTCTTCGTCGTGGTCTACCAACCTCGCAGTTGATACTACTGCCCTCTTGCCGTTAATTTCGGCGATACCAAAGACAAAATTGAAAGGTGGGACAACCAAGTCAACGCTGGTAATGCCCACAACGCGGTCAAAACCCGACGGGACAGTTAGGTGGGACAGCAAGGTATTTGCCAACCATTGTCTTCGCGGAGTAATTGCGCTGGGTGGCAATGGTAACGGCTTTGGCGAGACTTGACACTCAACAAAGGGCAGGAATTGAGGTATTTTGAGAGCAACTCTCGTCAAAAGTTGCCAATCGTTTTCCCCTATCGGCTGCAATAAGACCCGCATCACTCTCATTGGCTTCCCCGCTCCTTCCGCCATTGCTCTTTAGCGAAGTGGCAAAGCAATTGACCGACGAACATTCCCAAGAGAGAAAGGGCAATCGCCCACACCCAGTTCAACCCGACAAGCACAGCCCAAAAGGCTCCTATGCTGGCGCAAAAGGCAACAATCCAAAACCGTTCCCATCCAAACCTTTCCCTTGCTGACAGTGACTTAGTTCTTCCCCAAGCCATTAGGCTGCTCCCCAAAACCAAGATTATGAGCACAAAGGGCGAGCGGAGGTCTTCAGCGTAGGTGACAAGGGCGATGCCAAAAAGCAAACCTGTCGCCCCTGCAATCAAGGCTAAACCGAAGTCTGTGGTGACCCCAGTTTCAAGAGGCGTCAGAAGTTTTGATAAATCCGCCCCACAGTAAGGACAATGTGAAGGCACTCTCCATGTCAGCATCCCTTGACAATTTGGGCATCTCAGTTCCATCGCCTTTCACCCCTTCATGGAGACAAGCCCGTCAATTCTGGCGGCGACGCCCCCACATCCCAAGCAGGGGTCTTGACTTGAGGCGGCAGCGGGGAAGGTGGAACGGAGAGGGACTGAAGCAACTGCAACGCTTCACCAACCAACTGACTGCCAGCGTCGGGCATGAGTTGCGAAGAGCGAGCCAAACGAACTTCGTAACCGCCGCCTTTAAAAGCCTCAGGCGTCGGCAAGTAACCTACCATACCGTTTGCACATGTGACGACAAATGTCATCGGGAAAGGCGAAGCCCTCTTGATGTCCAAACCGAATTGACAGAAAAGTTCGCCAGGAATAGCGACGAGGGCTGCCCGACCGATGCCTATGATTTGGACTTCCGCATCAACAAATGGCTTCTCTTTCACCTCATCAGCGAGCAAAACAATTTCGCGAGCGTAAATCCTTTCAACCGTTGGTTCGCCGTTCTCGCTCAAAACTCTCTTCGCCTCTTCAAGCATTTTCTCCGGAACTTGTCGTCTGGTGAGCCTGATACTTGAGCGAGCGACTTGCAAAGGGACAGTTTCAAAGAAGTCCATCAAAGCCACCGTTTTTGTAACCTCGCCTCCCAACCTCGTGCCAATTCTCCAAGCCCACTTCTCACCGAATTCAAGTTCGCGTGGCAAGGTGTTAGCAACCTGAGTGACATCTCCTGAGGCACCTTGCAAAAAGAGCGTAAGACATTGGTCGCCAAATTCCTTGCGCAAAGTCTCGGCGAGATAGAAAGGATAATCGGCGCTGAATTCAGTCCCACCCATGACAGTGCAGTGGCAAGCGAAGTTGACGATGAACCCCAACATACGCCCATTCTCGTCTTGGGCTGCAATGACGCCAACATCTGGGTCAATTGGTCCTGCTGGGCGAACTATGTCGGGATTGCCTTTCCCTGGGTGGGTTTGGTGGCGACCATCTTTCATGACGAACCTTCGGTTAAAAGCAATGCGATTCTCATGCCCAACAGCCACGCCAATTTTGGCTTTCCTCTTGCCCTCATTAGCCTTGACAATCGCTTCTGCAATCTTTTCGGCAACGAAGCGACAATATCCTTCATCGGCTTCGCACTCAAAGGCATTGGCGATCGGACCACCGCAGTGGGTGTGAGTTGCGGCAACCATGATGTTCTGTGCTGGGATTCCACAACGAGACTGCGCTAACTTTCGGGCAGATTCAACGACCGACCTTTTCACTGACAAAGCATCCACCGAAACGATGGCAACTGTTGTCTGCTCATCGGAGATGACGCAGGCAGTTGCGTGGAGCGGGTCATGGACGCCTGTGGAAATGCGCTTTCTGAAGCCGCCAGGAATAACGGCACCGACTTCGGGAGTTATGTCGGTTTGAGCGAATCCCACAAACACTTCCATCACCTCTCGCTTTAGCTAGCGAGTTTCATTGCCCCAGAGGGGACGCTGCAACTTGCTGCGCTGCTTCCCTCATCCGGCACAAACTGAGTATGAGGAGAGCCAACTGCTGACCTTGGTCAACGCCTGTCTTGAAACCGACATCAGTGTCAAGGATAAGGCGAAGGGCTTCCATTATCTGCTCCCGCGAGAAGTTTCTGGCTTGGAGCAGGAAGTTCCTGATGACGGCAGGTGATTGCTTGAGTAAGTTCAAGCGACTGTCTTCGGGCAAACGCTGTTTGAACTCTTCAGGGATTTTCTCAAGTTGCTGTCTGAAAGCATCAACTCTGGCGTGCAAAAGCGCTGGCGAAATCAACTTGGATTCAAGCATCAATCTCGCTTGGAGTAAGAAACGAAACTGACGGGCGAGCAGGTGAAGGATGAGCATCGGGTTTTCACGGCGCTGAAGCAAACCGTCAAGCATCCTTAAAGCCTTCGCAGCATTACCCTCAACAACAGCATTCATCAGGGCAAAAACATCCATCGCTAACGAAGGGACAAGTTCTCGGACAATGTCAACGGTCACTCTTCCGTCAACACCGATGTAAAGCGCCAACTTTTCTATCTCCGTTGCCAACTGCCTGGCATCGTTTCCCACTCGCTCTATTAACTCTTGGATGGCAGCCTTATCCATGCGAATTGCCGACTGTTCCGCCAACATCTGGACAAACTCGGGCAAGTCTTGCTGCCTCAACTTGCTCAAAGGGATGAGCAAAGCGATTTCGTTAAGCAAGTTCAGTTGGCTGTTACTGGGCTGTTCGGTGAGGGCGATGAGCACATATGTGCCTTCAGGGACTTTTTGCAAAAAGCGATACCATGCCAAATCATCCCGTTTACGCCTGCTTTGTTCCTTCAAAAATGCCGGCGATTTGAGGATGACGACCCGTCGGCGAGTTAACTGGAAACCGAAAGTGGGTTCAAAAAGCGCTTGTGCGAGTTCTGACTCAGTTGCCTCTTTGCCTTCAAGGACGGTCAAAGATGTTTGTCGCTCTTCCGATGGCAAAAGCAAATCGGTCAACCTCTGAATGACCCGGTGCACCAAAAATTCGTCATCGCCAGAAACAACGACGGTCGGCGGCTTCAACTTCCCATAACGGGCGGATTGGTAAAGTTGCGTTAGCGCCCGCCTGACATTTCGGAAAAATTGGGCTTCCTGCGGAAACAAAAGGTAAGGCATCTGACATCACCGACGATAAGTGTGGCGCATTTTTGTGAAGTCGGCATAGGTAAGAAATGTTGCTGAGGTTCACTGAGCGCACATCTGAAACCAAACATGCTGTTGGCTTCAGTTAGTGGTTGATGACGCCTCTTGTGACACTGCCTTTCGCAAGCGTTTAACTGCCTTCAACTCGGGAGGGCGAACCTCCCAATGAGACCAGATTTAAGTGCTGGGTGCTAAGTGCTGGAGTGCAAAAAGTTTAACTGCTGTGGGGACAAGCCCTGATGTTACCTGTGCCGATTTCGTTGCCGTCCTAAACCAGTCGCTATTCGCTGCCGTTATTGGTTCGGCAGGAACCTCGCCCTCCCATTTTATCCGCTTTCGGTCAGGTAAGCCCAACCCTCTGAACCGACGACATTGAGTCAATGCCTGCCAGAACAAAGCCTGTTAAGTAGGCTAACGAAAGGCGACTTGGATTTACTCTTCAACGGTTTCCGCTGGCAGGTTAACGGTGTTACCGCTTTCGTCCATCACTTGAACGACGATTCGGTTTCGCTGTTCGTCGTATGTGTAGAGTTTCCCTGCTTCTTCGTCGCGGGTTATCTTGTGCGTTCCGTCGCAAAAGGGTTTGTTTTTTGACAAGCCGCAAGCGCAAATAGCGACATTTTGCCCACCAATTTGGATGAGGTATGGGCGACTCCGATCACACCTGACAACTCTCGCCATACTTGATTCCCCCCTTCCAAACTTTCACTCGCTTCTTTGCCTCATCGGTTCAGGGATGACCGTGACAGTGATTTTCTGTCCGTCCCTTAGCACTACGAAAGTGACGGGTTTGTTGGGCTCAACTTTGCTTAGTGCGTCCATGTAGTCGTAAAGGTTGCGAATTTGCTTGCCCGCAACTTCAACGATCACATCTCCTGCCTTAAGTCCCGCCTTTTCCGCTGGGCTTCCGGGGCGAACTCCCATCAATTTCACGCCCTCACCATCCCACGAGTAGTCAGGGACGATGCCGGTTGAAACTCTCATCGGCGCTGCAGGTCTCTCTGCTGGTTGGGGTGCTTTTTGGAACTGAGGTCGTTGAGGCATGTTGGCGATGCGCTCAACAACTGCAGCGACCATTTGCAAAAGTTTCTCCATGCCTTCGTAGTTGAGGGTGTCCCAATCGTCACTTGGTCGGTGATAGTTTTCATGCATTCCCGTGAAGAAGAAAAGCACTGGTATGCCCTTGTTGTAGAAGGCAAAGTGGTCGCTTGCCCCAAAAATACCTGGGGAATCCCGAAGCGTGAAGTTGAACTGGGAGTTCACATCATCCAGTAACTCCTTCCAAACTGGCGAACTGGCGACACCGAGCACAAAGAGAGTGTTGTTTCGCAGCCGCCCTATCATGTCCAAGTTGACCATTGCGACAATCTTCTCCAAAGGAACTGTCGGGTTGTCAACGAAGTGGCGCGAACCGATAAGCCCGATCTCTTCTGCACCGAAAGCGATGAAAAGCAAACTCCGCTTTGTCCTGTCCCTATTGGCGGCGAAGTATTGAGCAAGTTCAAGAAGCCCAGATGTCCCAGAAGCGTTGTCATCGGCGCCGTTGAAAATCTGTCTTTGACCGTCTCGGGTAACTGATACGCCGACATGGTCGTAGTGAGCGCCAATGACGACGATCTCGTCTTTCAACTTTGGGTCACTTCCCTCAATCAACCCAATGACATTGGCATCTTCAAGCCGCTCCCGTTGAAGGTTGACTTTGAGCCGCACTCTAACTTTGTCAAGGGCAAAGGGAAAAGGCTTGAGGGTTTCGTCAATTTGTCGCTGGACGGGTTCAAGGTAGAAGAGGGCTTCAGCGAACGCCCTTTTCACGCTCACACCCAAAATTCCGGCATCTCTCATTACTGGTTCGGTCCAAAAAGGAACGGGTTCGTCTTCAAAGGGGCTCAGAGGACCGCTCACCAAAATTATCGCTTTCGCACCTTTCTCTCTGGCAGTTCTCAATTTCGCGGGAAATGTGGCTTCCTGTGCGAACTTGGTGTCATTAGCAGGCATCCCACGCAAAGCCAAAACAATTTTACCTCTCACATCAATGCCGGCGTAATCGTCGTAGTTTTTGTCCGGCGCACTTATCCCGTAGCCCACGAACACGATTTCGCCTTCTACTTCGCCGTTTGCGGAAAGGGCTAAAGGCAGAAATTCTTTCTCAGGGGCAAATGTCCGCTTCTGACCGTCAGGCAGCGTTAATTCCAGCAAGTTCCCCTCGCCCAACCTAAGCCTTCCCGGGAAGGAAAAGCGTTGAAAGTAAGTCCCGTTATCGCCCGCAGGGCGCAATCTCCACTCGGCGAACAATGTTGCTATGTATTCACGAGCCATCTCTGCCCCTTTCGTCCCTGCCCCCCGCCCTTCTAATTCGTCGGAAGCGAGGTAGCGAACATGCTCTTTCAACTCGGTTGCTGTGATTGCAGTTGAGGAGATGGCTTTGTATGACGAAATGTCGCTATGAACCGCAGACGCGAAAGCGACAAATAAAACGAAAACGCTCCAACGCCAAATGTATCGCATAGTTGAAGCCTCCTTTCGCTTTTCGGTCTTTGAGGCTTTCAAACGCCCCACTCAGCCAAGTAGGCGAGTTGCTTTATGGCTTCTTGGTTTTCAGGGTCAATTTCCAAAACCTTTTCAAATTCCGCCTTCGCTTCCCTCAGCAACTCCATCATCTTCTCTGGGTCTTCTTCAAGCGGTGCTACGGTTGTCAATGCTTTAGCCCAGTCAAGCCTGTAAGTGATGTTTTCTGGCTCAAGTTCAACGGCTTTTTTGAACTCAGCCAAACTCTTTTCAAAATCGCCGCCGTGAAGGTAATAGACCAGACCCAAGCCGTGGTGGGCGGCAGCGTTATTTGGGTCTTGCTCCAAAACTTGTAGGTAAAGTTTTTCCGCCTCCTCATAGTGCCCGTCATATCGCAACGCATCTGCTCGGCTCAAAAGTTCCGCAAGGCTCAATTGTTCTCCTTGTTGCCCGAACATGTCCTTTCGCCCTCCTGTCTTCCAGACCCCACGCTTTTAAATCCCGAGCCAATGTTTGGCGTTAGTTTCAAACAACATGTTTCTCTGCCTCTCTGTCAGTTCCGCTTCCTGAATCATCCCCAAACTTCGGGTCGGATGGATTCTGGTCATAGCGCTGCCCCAAAGGACACGCCTCTCACCGAGCAACTCTATCGCTTGCTCAATTATCCCTCGCTCTGTCAACAATCCTGACACAACCACGGAAATGTTGGTGACATCTTCAACAATTTTCAATGCCGCCCACCAGTCACTCCCCTGGGTTGGGACCATGAGGAAGCGGATGCCTGGGAAAGATTTTGTCAACGAGACAAGTGCTTGGGCATCTTCAGAAGTTTCCACGAAAGCCACAAAGGGACAATCATAGCGGCGAGCCATCTTGACCAACTCCAAAGTTCGCCAAGAGTTCAGCGGGTGAGCGAGACTCGGCGGCGGTAGGACGATGCCAAGGAAATTTGAACGCATCAGATATCGCTTCATGTCCTCTGCGGATGCTTCCAAGTGATTCGGGTTGACAACGACATACCCGCGAAACCTCGGGTTCTGGTTCACCAACTCGGCAATCCTTTTGTTACCCAGCGTCAAATCTCCTCTCATCGCTTCCGCTGACGCAACGCAGAGGGTCGCGATGTTGTATCTCTCTGCAAACTTTTCCGTCACCGCAACTTCGTCCCCGTCGCGGTTTTGAATCGCCCACCATCCCAGTTCAGCGTAGACATCCAAAAGCGGCATGGACTTATCCCCCTCTCACGCTTGGACGATGCGCCTGAGGTTCTCAACGAGAATTTTTCGTTTGTCCTCTTCGGACAAACTTGAATGCAGCAACGGGAACAGGGCGCTGGCAAAGTAATGAAGCGGTGCACCGCTCCCGAAAACCAATTTGTCAACCCCAACTTCTGCACAGACCGCCTCAAACCCGTCGGGTTGAGTTATGCAACTCGTTTCAAGGTGCAGGTTGGGGAGGGACTTCATGACGCACAAAACTTCACTTAGGTTGTCTTCTGAGACATCGCACAGGACTATGGGGACTTGCACTTCGCGAGCCAACTCAGCGATTTCTGTCGCCCAGCCGACTTTTGGGCAGTCAACCAAAAAGGGAACCCCTCGTTCGTTGAGGAAAACTACCAAATCGCGAAAAGGCGCAATCTTAGGCAACCAACCTTGCCAGTGAGGGAAAAAGCGGAAAAGCCTGAAGCCTTGCTGCAGCCTTTTCTCAATTTCATCAAACATCCCGCGGTATTGGAGCGGGTTCAAAGTTCCAACGGGCAGCAAAAGCCCGCCACTTTCTCTCGCCACTTGCACTGCCAAATCGTTGCCAGTCCGAGCATCATAAAAGACAGCAGTTGTGTGAACGAACAAAGCCCTTGCTACCCCGTAACGGCGCATCAGAGAAAGCAAGACTTGTGGAGACAAGTCTATCGCTTGTCTCGGATAGAACCCAACCCATGTGTTGCAGTCAACGATCGGCAAACTCGCTTGTCCCGCCAAAGATTGCCACCTCCGCCACTACAAATTTCAACAAGCGCACTATGTTAGACGCCCAAACCGTCATGAGTTCACATTGCCCCTGCTTGCTTCAACAGCGCAATTAATCTTGTCAAGCATTCTCTGGTTGCGACATCGCCCATGTAGGAGAACTGCTCGCCTTTCGGCATTTGGACGATGTCTTCGGGAAGTTGTGTAGTTGGGCGCCAATGGGTTTCCAAAGACAAATAGCCCTTGTAGCCGTCCTGAACCAACTCGCGGAATTGACCGAGGTAGTCAACTTCACCTTCGCCAATAGGGGTTGGTTCAAAACGCTTTTCCTCGGCGTGCCATTTCCCGTCTTTGATGTGGATGTGCACGATCCAAGGCTTGATGATTCGGTAACCGTCTGGGTAAGGGACTTCCCTGTCAGGGTCAAAAACATCGTTGCCCGGATCCCAAACTGCTTTAACTTGCGGGTGATTGAGGCGTGTGAGGACTTCAACGACTTTCCTTGCGTTCGTAGCCATCGTCGACGGTTCATTTTCAACGCCCAAAATCAAATTTGTCCTCTCCACGAGTCTCGCTGCATGCTGAAGTTTCTCAACAATTTCGTCCCACGAGGGGAAGGGAGGTTTGAGCCAAAAGGTAAAGATGCGGATGATGGGTGCTCCAAGTTCCCCAGCCAAGTCAATGCACTTGCGCAGAATCTCCATGTGTTCGCGAAATTGAGCCTCATCGCCATAATCGCACTTGAAAAAGGGCGATGCGATAGAACAAACTTCCATCTCGTAGTCGGCAAGGAGTTTTTTGATCTGGGCGATGTCCGATTTGTCCAGTTCGTGAGGCGCTTTGTTCCAAACGGAACGAATCTCAACGCCACTCAACCCAAACTCTTTCGCCAAAGGCATGACCTTTGTCAAGTCCTGCGATACTTCGTCGGTGATCACCGCTAACCTCAAATTTATCGCCCTCCTTTCCCCAAGCGCCATAGCAAGTTTTCGCATAGCGCCTTTACAGCGAACCCGAAGTCACTTTCGCTTTAAAGGATGTTGTGACTACCACTTGCCCAATGCAGTCAGTTAAACTTTGCGACGGGGAAAGCGAAATGGAAAGAGCCATAAGCCAATGTGCGTTCATGCGTGCCTGCGTGCAAGGGTGCAGAAAATAGTGCGGAATGCGAAGTGCTGGGTTCAATTGTTGAGTGCGGAAATTTCTCGTCATTGCGGGAGCACTACCCCTCAGAAAAACTGCCATTTTATTGTCTGCCACTCACTATTCGCGATCTCCGCTGTCGTTTTTGGGCTTGGCAGAAGCCTTGCTTTCCCTTACAAGCCTTATCCGCAAACGCCAAACTGGATTAGGTGAGTCGGGGATGGCAAGTTTGAGGGTTGAGAAGAAAGCGCTCGCAAGGGAAGCAGGAGTTTCGTTAAGGGCAATTTTGTTGGGACTGATCGGCACAACAATTTTGGCTTGGTTGGTGCCGATTTTTGACTTACTGGTTCAAGGGACTTGGATTGCTTCTTGTCACCTGCCTATCGGCGTTTTCAACTTGTTCGTTATTTTGTTGGTCGGAAACGCAATACTCAAAACTTTCAAACCCCGATGGTCACTCACGAGGCGAGAGTTGTTGGTGGCTTATTGCACGATGTTAGTGGGTTCGGGTCTGCCTTCCTTTGGCTTCACCGAATACTTGTTCCCGACGCTCGCAGGGACACTTTACTACGCTCGCCCAGAAAATCGTTGGGCTGAGTTGACCTTTCGCTACATTCCGCAGTGGTTCGTGCCTTGGGATGTTATGGAAGCAGCAAGGTCTTTAGGAGGGGCTGCACCCGAAGTTGGTTGGTGGGGTGCACTTTACAGTTTGCTACCTGAAGCCCTCCGTCCGGGCGGTCGTGAAGTTGTTCGCCTCTTTTACGAAGGAACGCCAGCAGGAACGCCTCTTCCACTATCCCACTGGGTTGTCCCGACCTTCGCTTGGAGTCTTTTGGCGTTGGCTTTTTTCTTTGCCATCTTTTGTGTCAGCGTTTTACTGCGTCGCCAGTGGTTGGACTATGACCGATTGACCTTCCCACTCACCCACCCGCCTTTGGAGATGACAGAAGGCGTTGATGAACCGAGAACGATTTTCGCTTGGCTTTTGAGGCAAAGACTGATTTGGCTTGGCGCTCTCATTCCGTTCGTCGTCCACAGTGTCAACGGGCTGCATTTCTATTTCCCCGCCGTGCCCGAAATTCGGCTCTCCTTCCCACTCAACCCATACTTGACAAGTTACCTGTTCAGCCAAATTGGACCGTTCATCGCCATTGTCCACTTTTCCGTCATTGGCGTTGCTTTCCTCCTGCCATCTGATTTAGCCTTCAGCCTGTGGTTTTTCTTTTTCTTGTTCATGGGTCAATCAGTGATGCTGACTTATTTGGGTTGGCAACTTCCCAATTTTCCGGGCTACGCAACCCCTGCCCATGCAGGGTTGCAAATGCTTGGCGCTTTCTTTGCCATCGTGACCCACTTGATTTTGGTTGGTCGCAGACATTGGCGACAAGTCATCGCTAACGAAACACCGTCGGACGAACCGATTTCGTATCGCACTGCCTTGCTCGGGTTCCTTATCTGCATCGGCTTTGCGACCCTGTGGTGTTGGGTTGCAGGAGCATCGCCAAGTGTTGCTCTTCTAAGTTGGCTTGTCCTGTTCGTTATCGCCGTCGCCCTCACAAGGTTTGTCAGTGAAGGAGGGTTGCTGTTCATCCAAGCCTTCCGTCCCTCGGACCTTTTCGTCGCCTTCGTCGGCACGCGCCCGTTTACTCCCCGCCATTTGACGGTCATGGCTTTTGTGGAGAAAGTCTTCATGTTTGACTTGCGGACATTTTTGATGCCCTTCTTCATGGACAGTTTCCGAATTGCCAAGGTCACAGACATACCGTTGCGTCCGCTAACGGGAGCGATGTGGCTTTCGGTGATGGTCTCCATGATGGCGTCTTCGTGGTCATTCCTGAGGCTGGTTTACCGAAAGGGCGCTAACACGATGATGCAAGGGGCAGGTGCTTGGTTTTTGCAGCACAGTCCCCGTCAAGTCCTTGACTTTACCGTCGCATACATTGAGCAGCCACGCCAACCTACGCCACTGAGTAGAAGTTGCTTTGTAATTGGCTTTTTGGTAGCATTGTTGCTCTATCGGTTGCGTCAGTTGTTTTTGTGGTTCCCGTTTCATCCCATCGGTTACGCAATGGGACCGAGTTGGCCGATGATTCAACTTTGGTTTTCAACGATGCTTGGTTGGGTGATGAAAGCATTGCTGCTGCATTACGGTGGCTTGGGGGCTTTCCGTCGCTGGCGTCCTTTCTTCCTCGGTTTGCTCATCGGCGAGTATTTGACTGCAGGTTTGTGGTTGGTGCTTGATTACACCTTCAACAAAGTCGGTCACCGCTTCTTCCTGTTTTGATAGGTGTTCCTGCCCTAAAAGGAAATCGGTCGCCCCTTGCGGGCGACCGCGTTTGATTCAGCCTCAAAAGAGACACACATTTGACAGCGACAGTCATCAAACTGTCGCTAACCGCCAGTTAACGCTTTCAACTGCTGGTCAAGCCTTCCTGAATGGGTGAGGGTGTTTTCCAAAGTGAGTGAGTATAACAACTTTGCTGGGTGGTTTCGGAAAGTTGTTGGTTGTTGAGGCATTCCTGTCATGCCGCCCCAACTTAGAATTCCCGCCATCCCTAAGCCCCCTGTTGGTCCGAAAGTCCCCATTCCGAATCTTCCAAACGGATTTGGTGCTGTGGGCGTTCCTCCGGTGTAAGGTGAGCCTCCAAATCCGCCAAGCCCTCCAAACGGTGCCCCACCGAAAGGTGCGCCTCCAAAACCTCCTAAGCCTCCGAATGGCGCCCCTCCGAAAGGTGCACCTCCAAATCCACCAAGCCCTCCAATTTCACCGCCAGGCATGCCAAAGCCACCTAACATCCCACCTCCAAACATTCCGCCAGGCATTCCACCCATGAAGCCTGGCATTCCGCCCATCATTCCGCCGGGTGTTGTCGGTGCACCAGGAGCGCCTGTCATTCCGGGCGCGCCTGTAATCTGCTGTTGGACTTGGACGAATGGCAAGACAGTGGCTAAGTCAGTGTCAAATGTCGCTTTCACCGTCACCTTGACATAGACCACTTGCCCGCTCTCAATGTCAAAGAGCAAAGTTCGCGTGCCATCTGCTTTACCTGTCAACTTGTATTGAGGCTGTGTGAGTTGTCCGCTCGGACCTGGGGAAGCCCCCGGCATTCCACCTATTGGTGGGGCACCAATTCCCGGAGCACCGGGCATCATCTGCCCGCCCATCATTGGTCCTGGCATACCCGGTGCGCCACCGAACATGCCACCTGGTCCCATGCCCATCTGTCCCATGCCAGTTGTCGGCATCAAATCCAACTCAACCCCGACACCTTTGAATTCGCTGATTATGCGGGCACAAAGCCTGTCGTTCCAGAACTCAAACCCATCAAACCTGTGGCTGGCAGGTATGGTGACGACGGGTGCATCAGCGAGAAATGCCTCTGGCTCCTGAAGTGGGCTTGGTGCTCCCGGTGCAGTGGGTGCTCCGGGCATTCCGGGCATCATTGGCGCACCCGGCATTCCGGGGCGACCGGGCATGCCCATCATCGGTCCGCCCGGCATCATTGGTCCACCGGGCATCATTGGACCGCCACCCATCATTGGTCCTCCCATCATTCCAGGCATTCCTGAGTATTCTTCGCCCGGTGCACCTCCCATCATCGGCATTCCACCCACTCCTGGCATCCCGCCCATAGCAGCACCAATGATTGTCAAGTTCTCAATGTTCTTGGGCAGAGTGATGAAGCCGACCCATCGTTCACCAATCCTCAATTCCCTGTCGGGGAAGGTCAAGTCAATAGAGCCAGTAGCAAACTTGACGACATTGGGCACTTCCTCGCCAGTAACGACTTCACCGTTAGGGAAGAGAGCGAACAAACCTACCCTTTGATTGTCCGTGGGGCGAAGGCGAATCCTTATGAAACCACCTGTGGGAGGCAAAGCGCCAGGCATCGTGGGACCGCCGGGTGCTGTGGGTGCGCCAAACATGGTCGCAGGTCCCATGCCCATCATTCCCATCGGTCCTGCCATCCCGAACATTCCAGCACCCATCTCTTCGCCGCCAAACATGCCTCCACCAACCATCCCTGCCGGTCCCATCCCGCCCATTGGTCCCATCGCCATGCCAGCACCCATAGTGACTGGGACTTCGCGTTCTAAGACGCCTTCTTCAACAACTCGCATCATCCGAAATTGTCGGTCGGCGGTGATGTCTCTGACAGCCTGAAACCAGCGAAGAATTAACTTTGTGCTCAACTGAGGGACTTTACGCTTGATGGCTCTCGCTGGGACATCAACGGTCGTCTCGGAAGTGGCTTGGAATGTGTAAAAGACAAGTTCGCCGGTTTTCGGTTTCAAGACGAATCTTTTGGTTTCCGATTCAGTGGCTGCCAAGTTGACTTGGAACTGGACTTGGGCTTCGCCCTCTTTCTGTCCCAACCTGTTGAAGCCAGCGATTCTGAGGGTGTGGGTGCCCGAGTAAATTTTTTGCTCCGCCAAATCAATCCGAAACTCAAAAGGGGAAGTTATGGCGGTGATGAACTTACCGTTAAGCCAAATCATCACATAACCTTCGTTCGTTGGCTTTTCCACCTTGACATTGAGCCAGCGGGAACGGATGACTTCTCCGTCGCGGGGACTAACGATGCTGACTTGCGCCGCACCAATCGTGGCAAAAAGTGCCAAAATTGTCAAACCCAGCCAAACCCGTCTCATTTTTGACACCTCCTTTTCTGTCGCCGCCGTTATTGTAGCATCAATGCGGCAAAATTGAAAGTGCAAGACAATCGGACAGCAACTGTCAGGAGGGTGGCTGAAGAACGATGACAGAGCCGATTTGGGCTTGGGGCGTTTTTTTGTTGGTAGTGTTGGTGATGCTGATGATTGACTTGGGTGTTTTTCACCGCAAGGCTCATGTGCCGTCCATGAAAGAGGCGGCAATTTGGAGCATAGTCTGGATCGTCGTAGCGCTAATCTTTAACGCTGTCGTTTGGGTTTGGCTGGGACACCAGAAAGCCCTTGAGTTTTTCACTGGCTACTTAGTGGAAAAGGCGCTCTCTGCGGACAACATTTTCGTGTTCGCTGTGCTGTTCAACTACTTTGCTGTCCCACCAGAATATCGCCATCGGGTCTTGTTCTGGGGCGTGTTAGGCGCTATCGTTTTTCGGCTCACCTTCATACTGGCAGGAACTGCGTTGCTCAAAAAGTTCCACTGGGTCATTTACATCTTCGGCATTATCGTCATCGTTTCGGGCATAAAGTTGCTGATGCGCAAAGAGGAGGAAATTCACCCTGAGCGCAACCCGGTTTTGAGGCTCGCGCGCCGCTTCCTGCCAATTACGCCGAACTATCACGGGCAGAAGTTCTTCGTTCGGTTGGACGGCAAGTTTATGGCGACACCTTTGACGCTTGTTCTGCTCGTTGTTGAAAGCACTGACATCGTTTTCGCTATTGACTCCATCCCAGCCATCTTCGCCATCACCCGCGACCCTTTCATCGTTTTCACCTCCAATGTTTGCGCTATCCTCGGTCTGAGGGCGCTTTACTTTGTGCTTGAGGGCATGCTTCGGCTGTTCCGATACTTGGACGAGGGGCTCGCAGTCATTCTGGTTTTCATCGGCATAAAGATGCTGGTGAGCGAATTTTACAAGATTCCGACAGAAGTTGCTTTGGGCGTCGTGGCTGCGGTGTTGGCGATCACGATTACCCTGTCCTTGATAGCGGAACGAAGGGAAAAGGTTAAGGCGGAAGAACTTGAGGTTCAAGTCAACCCAAACCCGAAAGAAAGAGGCAAGGACAAATCAGGTGGAGAGAAGAAGCCTTAAGTCGCCCACAAATTGGAGGTGTCCTTGTTGCGCCGCCATCGTCGCTGGTTTTTCGCTACGGCAGTATTAACGCTTTTGGTTGACCAGTTAAGCAAAGCGCTGGTTAGGGCTTACATACCCTTGGGAGCGAGCATCCCCATCGTCCCAAACGCAATTTATCTCACCCACACTCAAAACCCGGGTGCAGCCTTTGGCTTGTTCCCAAACACAACCATGTTGCTCATCATCGTTGCTTTACTCGTCAGCACAATTCTCCTTTGGTTGGGGCGACAAGGTTTTGACAGGAGAAGGGTCGCAATTGCAATGGGCATGATGTTGGGAGGTGCTTTGGGGAACTTGCTTGACCGAGTGAGGTTCGGTGCTGTAACCGACTTCATTGACCTTAAGGTCTGGCCCATTTTCAACTTTGCCGATACAGCCCTGACAGTCGGTGCTTTGTTGCTCTTATGGTGGGGCGCAGTCGCAACGCCTTCAGAAATTCACCAAAAGACAAACGAGAACCTTGAAGACAAAACAGCGGGCTTAGAACAGCACGAGGAGGCAAAGGGGTAAGTTCTTTCGGTTCGTCTTTTGAGAAAGCAACCTAAGGTTTGGCGAAGTTAACTTCGCCGTTCGGTTGAGCAACGATTGCTTGACCTGCAGTCAACTGAATTTCCTGCCCCTTCACTGTTCTGACTGAAACGACGCCGTGTTCAACTTTCAATGTCGTTTCGCCGTCAGGCTTGACTTCAACGAGATAAGCCGTCCCACGAACTGCTGCAGTGATTGCTGGTGTTTCAAGTTCAAGGCGTGAGCGGGCAGGCAACTTCCGCTTCAAGTTCACAAATACCGTCCCCAAGTTAAGCCTGAAAAGAGCGTCAAGGGCTTTCGTTGCCCTGTTGAAGGATGAGCGCGTGACTTTCAGTTGGGTGTTCGGACCTATGCGCATTTCAAACTCGTCAACCCAATGCAAGACGACGAAACTTTCTTCTCCCGTTTTCACCGTTGTTCCTGCAAGGACGAGTGAACCTACTTTCAGCGGTCGTTCTACAGGTTCCTTCCGCCCCAACTTAGGAGGCAAAACTGCAACCACTTCGCCCTTGACTTCTGTCACTTTCGCCACAAGGGGCGCAATCCTCAAAGTTTCTATTGAGCCGAAAATCAAGAGCGTCAAGGCAACTAAACCGAGCAATAGCGCCAGAGAACCTAACCTCATCCTGAGGCACCTCCTTTGTGCCTGCTGTTGCTATTATGCCTCAAACCCTGCCGCTGCTAAACTGAAAACGGTGACGAAGATGCATTGGACAGGGGAACGAAGAAGGTTCGTCATTGTGGGCATTTTGTCGGCGCTGGTGAGTTTCGCTGCCGTCAACTTCACACCACTTTACTGGCTGAGCGAAAGGGTAACGGATGGGCTTTTGCGAAGGTTCAAACAAGTCGTCCATCCAGATTTAACTCTCGTCGTCATTGACGACGAAAGTTTGCGGGTTTTAGGTCGTTTCCCTTTTGACCGAACCGTTTACGCTCGGATGCTTGACAGGCTCAAGGTGGCAGGGGCTAAGGTTGTCGCCTTTGACATCCTTTTCGTTGAGCCAACATCATCGGATAAAGCCTTTGCCGAAGCGATGCGAAGGTTCGGGAAAGTCATTTTGGGTGTCAACCTGTCGCTTAAAAGCGAGGTGGAAGTTCCAAAGCGTTTTTTACTGCTGCTCAACTTCAATTTGCCGCTCAAAGTTGTCGGCGTGACATTGCCGCCTGAGCCCTTGCTTTCATCTTGTTACGGTCTCGGCTTCGTCTATCCCTTCCCCGACCGAGACGGGGTTTGCAGGAGTTTGCCTTTGGCAATTGAGTTGAACGAATCGGACGGTGCTTTCCCTTCCCTCAGTCTCGCTGCTGCAATTGCTTTCCTCGGCGAACCTCAAATATCGCTTAACTCCATTCGTTGGCGGAATCAGTTTGTTCAACTCGGTAGCGATTGGGACATTCCGATTTTGCCTCCCTTCTCACCCGAACGAGTTGGCTTCCCATCCATATCGCTTGTGAAAGTCCTTGAAGGCGATTTTGACCCAAAGTTAGTTCGCGGGAAACTGGTTTTGGTTGGCATGAGCGCTTCAGGCTTGTCCGACCGATTGCCGACTTCCACCGACCCTCTGGCATACGGGGTTGAAATTCACGGTGCAGCCATCAACGCACTCTTGACAGGAAATTTTCCCAGACACATCCCTTTCTGGCTTCAAGTCCTCATTGCACTTGCCTTTTGCGTTCCCGCCAGCACTTCTTTGCTCCTTCCCCGTTTCCGACAGAGCCTTTTCGCCTTCATCGGCTTGACCTTCGCTGCCTACATACTTGCCCTGCTTTTGCTGCAATGGGGATTTGTTCTGTCGCTGATGTCGCTGTTCCTTTCCCTTGCGATGGGTTTCGTAACTGCGACGGGCTTGCTCTTGGAAATTCAGAGATTGGCTTTGGAACGAATTCAGGCTTATGTCGCTCAACCTGTCACGGAAGCCATTGCTTCTTCGCACGATATGTTGCGAATGGGCGAACGCCGTGAAATCACCGTCCTTTTCTCCGACATACGGAACTTCACTCGGGTTGCAGCGACTTTGCCGCCATACGAAGTTGTTGGGCTCTTGGAGTCATACTTCAACCGCATGACCGACATCGTCCGAATTTACGGAGGTGTCGTTGACAAGTTTTTGGGCGATGGGATGATGGTTTTGTTCGGTGTCTCCTTCGGTCAAACTGACCACGCACAAAGGGCAGTGCTTTGCGCTTGGCAGATGCTTGAAGAGTTGAGCGCAGTGAATTGGGAATGGGAACGGGTCACAGGTTCACCGTTGCGCATCGGGATTGGCATCAATACAGGCATCGCTATCATCGGCGAAATCGGGGCTGAGTGGCGGAAGGAATTGACAGTGCTTGGGGCAACGGTCAATTTGGCTCAGAGGTTGGAGCAATTGACAAAAGATTTGGGCGCAAATTTGCTCATCGGCGAAAACACTTACCACAAAGTCGCTGATTTAGTCGTCGCTGAGCCCTTGGAACCGATGACCGTCAAAGGTTTTGAACATCCCATCGTCGCTTACAAAGTGACTGGTCTGACGGAATTAGGGCAGCAAGTCAGAAGGTCAATTCTGGCGACGGGGTTGTGAGCGAGAGGCAGGCTAAAAAGCCACATTCAAGCGAATGTGGCAAAATGATGCGACGGTTTAAAGCAAATCGCTCAACATGAGTGCGTGAAGAAAATTGTCAGGAGCGAGGAGGCGAAGGAAGGATGAGGAAAGTGTTTGTGGTGATTTTGCTTGTTTTCGTTGCTGTCGCAACTGCCCAAGATTCAGAGCCAGCGCGATTTTTGCGTTTTCCCGCTTTTTCCCCAGATGGAAAGCAAATTGCCTTCAGTTACATGGGCGACATTTGGGTTGCGCCCGCTGAAGGTGGCAAGGCTATTCGCTTGACAGTTCACCCTGCCCATGACATCAGACCAAGATTTTCGCCCGACGGCAAATGGATTGCGTTCAACTCCAACCGAGAAGGCAACTACGACATCTTTTTGATGCCTGCAACGGGTGGTAGACCAAAACGATTGACATATCACAGTGCTGACGACATTCTCGGCGATTGGTCGCCTGACGGTCGTTGGATTGTTTTCAGCAGCAACCGTGACCACCGCTTCGCACAAATTTACTTGCTGGAAGTTGAAATGGGATATGTTCGTAGGCTCACCAGCGACGAAACAAACCTGCATTCGCCCACTTTCTCCCCAGACGGTCGCTACATCGTTTTTTGTCGTGGCGGGACGAGTTGGTGGCGAAAAGGGTATAGAGGAAGCGCAAACAGTGAAATTTGGAGATTGCCCATCACTATTGACGGTGACCGCATTAGCGCAGGCAAGCCCGAACGGTTGACTTACTATGAGGGCAACGACTGGTTCCCAATGGTTTCGCCCGACGGAACGCTTTATTTTGTGAGTGACAGGACAGGTGTTTTCAACATTTGGCGAATGCTGTTTAACGGGACAAGGGACAAGGGACAGGGGACAAGGGAGGCAAAGGTGGAGCAGGTGACGAATCATGCGGACAGGGTTTTGTATCCCAACTTGAGCCGTGACGGTAAGTTCATCGTCTACGAACACGACTTTTCCCTTTGGGTTGTTCCGACGAAAGGTGGCGAACCAAAACGGTTGACAATTTTTGCGCCCAGCGATGAGCCACAAAACAGGTTGCAAAGGTTGACGCTGACGAGCCAAGCGACCGAGTTCGCTTTGTCTCCCGACGGCAAGCAAATTGCTTTCGTTGTTCGCGGTGAGATTTTCGTGGTCAATGTTGAAAAAGGAGGCGAAGCAAAACGCATAACCGACCACCCTTACCGCGACTTTGACATTGATTGGTCACCCGACAGCAGGAAACTCGCTTTCATCTCCGAACGGGATGGGAACAGAGAGGTCTACATAGTAGATGTTCGGACAAGGGAATTGAGGAGGCTGACGAATACACCTGATGCTGCCGAAAGCAACCCTGAATGGTCGCCGACAGGCAACTATGTCGCCTTCGTCCGAGGTCCTTTTGGGCAGCAACTTTGTTGGGTTGATGTCAACACCGGCGAGGAAAAGGTCGTCGTGGAAGGACCGTTCATTGGTGAGTTCGCTTGGAGCCCTGACGGTCGTTGGATTTGCTTCAACCGCCGTGACCCAGCCAACAATGTCACCGACCTTTACATCGTCCCTTGGAACGGCGGCGAGCCCGTGAATGTCACTCGCATGCCTTATTGGAACGGAAGCGTTGTTTGGACAAAAGACGGCAAGAACATCGTCTTCCGCAGCAACCGCACCGACGACAATGTTGACATCTATGTCCTGCCGTTGGAGCGCCCGAAGGAGAAACTGGACGAGGAAGAGGGCGAAAGCGAAAAGAAGTCGCAGGAACGGAAAGAAGGCGAGAAGAAACTGCCTGAGGTCAAAATTGACTTCACTGACATCCACAAGCGAATTAGGCGCTTGACAACAACTGTGTTCAATGAGGGCAGTTTCGCCGTTTCACCCGACAGCAAAACCGTTGTGTTTGTTGCCACACCTGTTGACCAACCCGAAATTTGGTCGGTGCCTTTGGAAGGTGGCTCTTTGACCAGATTGGCGTCGGGCGTTTCGGCATCGCAGTTGCAGTTTTCGCCCGACGGAAACCGCATCTATTTCCTGTCAACGGGAGGAACTATCCGCTACCTGACCCGACCTGCAGGTTCGCTCGGTTCCGTCAACTTCACCGCACGCCTTATCGTTGACCGAGTCGTTGAACTGCAACACATGTTTGACGAAGGTTGGAGGCTTTTGAAGGAGCAGTTTTACGACGAGAAAATGCACGGCGTTGATTGGAATGCCATGAGGGAGAAATACCGACCGCTGATTGAGCATGTCGCTGCGAAGGAGGACTTTTACGCTTTAGTCAGCATGATGCTCGGTGAACTCAACGCTTCCCACTTGGGCATTGGAGGTCCAACAGTCAGCGGACCTGAAACAGCCTACTTGGGCGTTTGGTTTGACCCTGAACATCTTGGTCCCGGCGTGAAAATTTCCGCTGTGCTCAAAAACTCGCCCGCCGATAAAGACGAAAGCAGGCTGAATGTCGGCGAGTTCATCTTGGCAATTGATGGCGTGGAAGTTTCAAACAACGAACAAATTTGGGATGCGTTGGCTGATAAAGCGGGACGGGTCGTTGAGTTGCTCGTCAACGATAAGCCAACAAAGGAAGGAGCACGAACCGTCAAGATTAAGCCGATCAACCGAGGGCAATGGTCAAATTTGCTCTACGAGGATTGGGTTGAAAAGAGGAAGCGGATGGTTGACGAGTGGTCAAACGGTCGCATCGGCTACATCCACATTCAAGCCATGAGCCAAAGCGAACTACGAAAGTTTGAACGGGAATTTTACGCTGAGGTCGTGGGCAAGAAAGAAGCGCTCATCATTGATGTCAGGTTCAACGGTGGCGGGCGAATCCACGACGAACTGCTGACCATCCTGAAGCGAAGGCTTTACGCTCTGGAGCAGTATCGTGGAACACCACCCTTCACTCAGCCTTTCCAAGTTTGGCAGAAACCGACGGTTGTGCTCATCAACGAGTTTTCCGCTTCCGACGCCGAAATCTTCCCGAAGGCTTTCAGGGATTTGGGGTTAGGGAAGTTGGTAGGAGTTCCAACTTACGGCGGTGTCATCGGCACTTACAATGTCACTCTCATTGACGGCACGACCTTCTTCCGAGTCCCAGTGACAGGGTGGCGAACCTTGGACGGGGTGAATTTGGAGAACTATGGCGTCAAGCCCGATCTCCTTGTTGAACACTCGCCTGAAGATAACGCCAATGAGAATGACCTCCAGTTGAGGGCTGCTGTAGACTTGCTTTTGAAAGAATTGGGCAACAAGTGAGCCTAAGGGGAAGAAGATGGGGCACCTGTTGAACTGAACTGCAGCGACAGATGTTGAAAGGGTTAAAGTTAGAAGCGCGGACAGTTCGGGCATCCCTATTTGCCAAGAGTTGACGCTCTAACACTCTCGGTTGCCGGTTGGGTTAGGGAAGGGTTCGTTCTCTTTCCCCACAAAACTACACCCTTCCTGCTTATGCCTGTGAATACCACAGTGGGTTTCCATTGCTCCCAGTCCCATGCAGGCAAAACCTTGCCCTCATACTTGTCCCCACTGTAGGTGAAAACGAAATCGTTATTGCCCACTTTCCTCGCGATTCCTTGCCTGGTGTCCACATGGGCGGTCTCGGACATGATGGGAGTGTTGATAGTGGGATCAAGGACGATGAACTCCCACTCACCGTTTAATGCTTCCTCGGGGATTTCTTGTTCTTCTTCGCCTGCATACCTTTGGGGCGACACGAGTGGCCAACCGTCACGAGTCCAGACAATCTTTCGGACATGAAGATACATCCATGCCGGGTCTCGTTTCTCGCGGGCATGGTGGACCATGAACCACCCCTTCTCAGGGTCCCTCAAGATGCTACAGTGCCCGGGCGCTACCCAAGTTTCCCCATCTTTGAACCCATACCCGCCAAGGATTTTCGTCCCAACGGACCAAGGTTCCGAAGATGTGTCAGTCATCGCTTTACCGTTGTAGTCAAGGTATGGACCGGTGACCTCTTTAGAACGGGCGACGCGGACATTGTAGTCGCGGAAGAGCGAATCGTAAGACACGAGCAGGTAAAACATGTCAAAGTCTGGGTTGTAGACGACGAATGCACCTTCAACCGCTCCGTGCACCGAAGCAGGTCTTCGCGCCAGCAGAATCCTTTTATTTGGGTCAACGGCTTTCCCAGTTTCAGGGTCAAGGGGCGTGATGTAGATGCCGCCAAAATATGAGCCATAAACAAGCCAAGGTCTACCGTTCCTGTCAAGGGCTACATTGGGGTCAATGGCGTTTGCCTCGTCGCCCCAAGTTGTCTTGATAACTTCGCCCAAATCTTCCCAAGGTCCTGCCAAAGACTTACTGCGTGCTACGCCGATATAGGAACGGTTGGTGCCGAAGACCGAGACGCAATAGTAAAGGTAGAACCAATCTCCGATTTTGACCACATCTGGCGCCCAAATCCCTCTGGCTTTCGGAACCCACTCCAAAGCCTTTTCGGGGATACCGTTGAAAGCGTAACCGAACCATTCCCAACGAATCAAGTCTCGCGAGCGACGAACCTGAATGCCGGGGCGAGGTGGTCCGCCCACTCTGACATCTGTTGAGAAAAGGTAGTAAAACTCTCCGTCTCTGCCGATAGCAGGGTCGTGGACATTGTAAACTGTCCACCTCTTCTCGTCATTGAGCCCAGCAACATCATACATCGGGTATCTGGGCGGCTCATCGGGGAACTTGACAGTTCTGCCTGATGAAGCGCAGTCAAGGCATAGAAAGGCAAAAGCGCAGAGGGCGCTTGGAAGCACCAACAGTTTGATCATTTCAAACGAGGTAATCGCAAACTTTGCCATCCCACTACCTCCTTGCTCGGACTTTGCTACCGCAGCACCAATTTGGTCAGAGAAAAAGGCTGTAAGGTGATGTCGACGATGTCACCAACTTTAAGAGAGGCTGAGACCTTCCGCGGGACGATTTTGGTTGGGTTGTCCCTTGTGTTTCGGTCATACCAATTTTCGCCAACAAGAGCGACTGCCTCAACTTCGCTCGCCTTGAAGCCGTTCAAACGAACTGTCAGGTTAATCGGTCCGCTCGTTGCGCAACGGTGAACAATTGTCAAGATCAAATTCCCCTCAGGACTCAAAACAGCCATAGGGTCAATAACGGGGACTTTGGTTAGCGGCGGGATATGCCCAAAACGCCTATTCGTGCTATAGGTGGCACAAGATAATTGCACCCCTACGGGAGCCCCTCCAGCAAGGTCAGACAAAAGCACATGGGCATAGTGAACCGGGTTAGCGTAAACTCGTTCCCTCTCTTTCCTCAACCCTCCACCGTGGTTGACAGTCGCTGAGTGAGTTGTGAGTTCAACGAAGTCGCCCAAGCGAATTGCCATGTTGGCGATGGTGGCGAAGTAAAGGGCTTCGGAAACGGTGTCTTGTGAAGGCATCGTCCACGGCGCCAATTTACCATCAGGTTTGACTTCCCCGACGAAGTGGGCGAAAAACTGCAGTTCGGTGATTGCAAGGCGTGGTTCATTGATTCCCGCAGCAAGCATCCTTTGCTTCAACTGCAAATATCGCTCTTCAAGCACTG
>Ga0209393_1000142_pt1 | contig 35372 bp, 38 predicted proteins | sample SSWtaG_2_FD_184117 | JGI IMG/M metagenome (GOLD analysis project Ga0209393, IMG submission 184117) | Hot spring microbial communities from Sandy's Spring West, USA to study Microbial Dark Matter (Phase II) - SSWsed_130316 (SPAdes)... | ecosystem: Environmental > Aquatic > Thermal springs > Hot...
GCGTGTCCCGTCACCACAGCCACAACGGTTCCGCTAAGCTTAAGCTTAAGCGCCGCCGCCACAGACGCCGCCCCCGCAGGCTCAGCCCCGATGCCGTCTCTCGACGCCAGCAGTCTCTGCGCCTTCAGGATCTCGGCGTCTGACACCGTCACGAAGAAGCCGCCGGACTCCCTCACGGCGGCGAGGGCCTTAGGCCAATTTATGGGCTTCCCTATCTTAATCGCCGTGGCGACGGTTTCCGGCTCGTCTATGAAGAAGGGTTGCAGGGCCCCCCTCTCCCACGCCTTGGCCAGGGGGGCGGCGCCCTCCGCCTGCGCTCCGACCATCTTGGGGAGCCTGCGGCAGAGCCCCAGCTCCGCCAACTCTTTAAAGCCCTTCCATATTGCAGAGATGTTGCCGGCGTTGCCCACGGGCACCACCACGTAGTCTGGACAGCCCAGCTCCTCAAACACCTCGAAGGCCAACGTCTTCTGCCCCTCGAGGCGCCAGGGGTTGAAGCTGTTGAGGGGGTAGGCGTATTTGGTGCCGTAGGTAACCACGTACTCCAACGCCTTGTCGAAAAGCCCGTTTACCATCACCAGCTCAGCGCCGTGTAGAGCCGCTTGCACCAACTTCCCTCTAGCCACGTGGCCCCTCGGCAAAACGACGTAGCACCTCATCCCGGCCCTCGCGGCGTAGGCGGCAGCCGACGCGGCTGTGTTGCCAGTAGAGGCAACCACGACCTTGGAGGCGCCGCTCTCCCTCGCCACAGTGACGCCGAGGGCCATACCCCTGTCTTTAAAACTTCCCGTGGGGTTGGCTCCCTCGAACTTTATGTGGAGACCATTGCCGAGGTTAGACTTGACGAGGGGAGTTCCGCCCTCTCCCAGCGACACGCCGGATTTAAGCGGGAGCATGGAGGAATACCGCCAGATTCCGCGGCCCCCCGGGCTCCAGTACTTGTCTCTGACGACGACGTCGAGAAGACCCCCACATCTTGGGCACCGGAATAATCTGTAGTCCGCTGAGTAGACGGCGCCACAGTTTATACACCTAAGGTAAGAACTGTCCCCGAAATCCCCTCCATAGGAGCAAAAAAGGACCTCTTTAATAACCTTTACTCCTAAAAAGACCTTAGTTTCGCGAAAAGAAGTAGAAATTTTACGTGTAGCGTCTGCACGTCCGGCGTCTCCTCCACCTCGCCAAAGAGGTAGCCACATTGTTTGCACCTCAACAACCTCCCCTCCTTAAGTATATACACATCGAAATTCCCGGCGCCCTCAACGCCGCAGTTGGGGCATTTCCATAGCGTGAAAGGCCAGGCGGAGCCGCATACACATCTGGCGTAGCCCCTATATCTATCGAAGATGCCAGTATCCTCTCTCCGAAGCACCACCAAGCTGGCAGGCACGCCGCAGACGCGGCACCCCCCAGCCTCTTCGCCCCCGCCGTAGCGCAGAAACAAGGCACGTCTAATTAGATAATCCACGAACTCCTCCGGTACATATCTACACGCCTGTTCCCTCGCGCGCTGGAGGTCCATGTTCATTAGGAAAGGCGGTTTGCCAACTGGGCCAAGGTCCAGCTTATGCGCAATTTGGTCCAACTCCTGCAAAAAAGAGGGAAGTTTCTCCAGTTCTTCAACGCATTGTGGGTCGTCTCCGCAAATCGCCTTATTTAATTCCACGTCTGGCCAGGAAGCGCGGCATGTGGGCCCTCAACCACGCCAGGTCGGCAGTGCCATCGCCGAACATAGCCGCCAAGAGCGGTCTGTTGGCTGGGTGTAACACCGCGAAGAGGTGCAACGCCACGAAGAGAAGGCTGAGCACAAACCCCACATCATGTAACAACAACAGCAGAAGGGCTACGGAGGGACCTAGGCCCAAGGTCTCTTTGAAGACCAACGCCACCCCGCTGATGGAGAGAAGCATAACTGCGGTAATTAGAACAATAGTCATATACGAGACGAGGACATTATGACGGTCCAGGCTCTGGGCAACTTGAGGAGGCATAGGCTTGCCAAACATGTAGTGAGAAGTTATAGCCTTCACCTCCTTGATCTGTTGTGAAAGCGGTTTAGCCAGCGGTTTGAAGATCTCTATGCGTCTAAACACAAGAAGGTACATGGCGTATACTATCAAGAGGGCGCCCCACACGAAACCTATGAATCTGTGGCTCGTCCTGACCAGTTGCGCCCCCGCGGTCACGGGGTCTGTGCCTAGAAGCGTGGAAAACGGAGTACCCACCGCATATGCGAGCCACCCCATAACTTCTATGCTGAACAACGCCGCGCCGGTCAGCGTAAGCACTGTAAATAGTATCAAATTCCAGTGATGAGCAATTTTATATCCTATACTTATAATTTCTACTTTATTCATAGGTTAAATTAGAGAATTTATTTAAAAATTTTTCTATTCTTTACCCCCGGCCTCCTTTTTCTCCTCTATTCTCGACCTCCGCCAAGCGGCAAAGCCCAGCACAGTGAGGACGCCGGCCAAGGCGGCGCCTCCGTACAGCGTCAGCGGCTTCAGAATCTGCCTAACCTCCTCCGCAGTCTTAGGCTTCACGTCCTCAAAGTGCTTCTTCACAGCGAAGGACCTCCTCTCGGAGGTTACGTAGATCCACCGCACGCTACCGCCGACGTATTTGTCTAGGTTGAGCCCGTAGACGTAGCGTCCCTTTGCCTGCTCGGACTTGGCCTTCTCTATCACCTCCTTAGCAGGGCCGAAGGTGAATACGTTGGTTGGGCAAACCTCGACGCATGCCGGCGCTTGGCCGTTCTGGATCTTGTCTACGCAGAAGGTGCACTTGTAGTACCTCCCGTCGGCCCCCTTCTTCGGCACATCGTAGGGACATGCCAGCTCGCAGTAGCTACAACCTATGCACTCATCCCTGTTTATCACAACGGCGCCTTCGCCCGTCACCTTTATAGCGCCTACCGGACACGCCGTGGCACACGGCGCAGCCACGCAGTGCATACAATTATACGGCAACGGAACCATGTCCACTTGTGAGAACGCCACCTCGCCAGCCGGTGTCAGAAGTCTCTTAGTGGTCTTGTCTTCGTAGAAAAACACGACCTTCCAGTCAGCGGCGCTTAGCCAGCTTGGCGACGCCAAAGACCCTGTAAATTGCGTTTTTTCAGCAAACCTGCCGTTCCAGTCTTTGCACGCAGTCTGACAAGCTCTGCAACCTATACACTTATCTAGATCCACTAAGACGGCGACGCCTTCGTCCGGCCTTGGGAACCTGATAGATACCATGGTCACACCGCCTCAGCCTTTTTTATCTTGCCAAGCCACGCCTTCGATTCCTGTATCGTCGTGATCACATCGCCGACATCTGGGTTTATGAAGTTGCCTTGCGGACCTGTGGTATAGCCCTCAAAGCTAAACGCCCACACCACGTTGACCACCGGTATCTCCCTCCCGTCCACATTTAGATACGCCTCGCCGTCGGTGACGTACGCCTTCATACGTAATGCCCCCCTCAGCGTAATTACATCTACGTAATCTCCAGACATAACGCCCAGTTTCTCGGCGAGCTTCCTTGGCACGTACACAAACGGCTCTGGGACAAGCTCGGCTAGATACGGCACGTTTCTGCTCATGGAGCCGCTGTGGAAGTGCTCGGTCAGCCTGTTGCTGGTGAACACCACCAGCTCGCCTGGCACATCCTTCAGGTCGTTTGGCGTTAAGGCCACGCCGGCGTTCCTGTTCTTCACCACGTCGGGTTGGTCGTTTAGGACCATCAGATTGTGGGGGTTGAGCCAGGCCAGTGTGGGGTATTTAATCGCAAGCTCCGGGACCGGCGCCTCCACGGGCTCTGTATGGATCGGCCACTGGAAGTTGTACCCCTTATACCAGCCCCCCATCTCGTTGATGACCTTCAGAGTCGCCTCTTTTAAACTGCCGGTCTGCTGGTAGTACTGGGCCAGGAGATCCCGCATCTTCTGGTAGCTCGGCTTGAAGCTCCGCCAGTCGCCGCCTGAGAAGAAGGCCCTCTTGAGGGCGGCTTTAAACGATGTGGTGTCGGCGTCCCAATACAATGTGTCGTTAGCCCATAGGTATTTCCAGCCCGTCTTAGCTACGAACTCGTCATAGGTAAGAACCTTTGCTTCGCCGCCCTCCTCAACGACGAACTTGCCTAGCATCCTCACCTCGCCGGTTTTTATGAAGTGTATGATGTCAAGACCGCCGAAAATATCCGCAACGCCGCTGAGCCTTCTCTTGAAGCCTCTTGGGACCCAGAAGTTATGGCCAGGTATAAACGCCGGCTTGTACCCGCCCGTGGACTCGTCTATCCACTCGCCGGCTTCGCCTGTAACCTCCCACTCCTTACCAGCGGCGTAGACCTTATCCGTTTTGCCCAACACGGCCTTTAGCGAGTCGTAGTTGTAGAGTAACCTCACGTTCATGGGCCACGCCCAGCCCCAGTCCTTATATACGCCAAATTCCTGGCTGAACACGCCGTCTATCTGGCCCGGTCTCCGGAGCTGGGCGATCCACCTCATGGTGGTGAACTCGTCGCGTATGGGGTCGTAGATGCCTTGATATATCAAGGTGGTGAAGTTGATCTCCTTGTTTATTATCCTCGGGTTCGCCTCCGCCTCTATCGGCGATATGGGGGCGCTCCTCCCGGCGCCTCCCGAGTAGTCCCAGCTGGCGTCTGGCCTCAGAGGGCGCTCATAGATGAAGACAAGCCTGCCGGCCTTGCTGAACTTAACCTTTTCGGACTTGACGCCGGCGATCTCGCTGGGTAGCTGTATGGCGCCCGCCCTCCGAAGGTGCTGGTACAGCTTTGTTACTATCCAGTAGTCCGGCCGCGAGTCTCCTCTAGGCGACACAGCGCGGTAGGTCCACTGGATGACCCTGTTGCCGTCTGTCCTGGTGCCCTCCTTCTCCGCGAAGGAGGCGGCGGGGAGCAGGACGTCTGCGAACCAAGACGTCTCCGTCTCGAATATGTCCGACACCACCAGGAGGTCCAACGCGGCCAAACCCGCCATGACGATCTTGGCGTTTGGGTTCGTCACCGCTGGATTCTCGCCGAAGATAAACGCGGCTTTTATCTCTCCAGACAGCGCTCTTCTGGGAAGCATGACCTCGGTGCCGCCCGTGCCCACGGGGAAGTCGCAGACCGCCGTGCCGTTCTGCGGGTCGTCTTCGGGCACAGTGCCGCAGAACAAGCCCCACGCGAGCTCGAAGCGGCGCCACCCGTAGAACTTGAAGACCTGGAGCACCTTGGCGAGATCCGCCTTGCCCGCGTCTGGCGCCGTGGTGGCGAAGTTCTGTCTTGCCCACTGGGGGACCGACCAGCTCCAGGCGTCCGGCATCCCCTGTAGCTTCCAGTCTTGGTAAAGCCTAATCTCAAAGGCGGAGGCCGGGTGCCCGTGGTAGCCTGGCAACGCCTCTATGCCGCCGCCTTGTATGTCGTTGGCGCCCTGCACGTTGCTGTGTCCGCGGAACGGGTGGGTGCCGCCTCCGGGATAGCCCACGTTGCCCAGCAACAACTGCACAATCGCCGCGGCCCTAATGATGTTTATCGTAGCGTTTGTGTGTTGTGTAAAGCCCATAGCCCACTGGATTATGCCGTGTTTTCTGTGGTTCGTCGCAACGCCGCTGTTCTCCACGTATATCTGCGCCACAGTCCTAAGGAGGTCCACCGGCACTCCGCTTATCCTCGAAACCGTCTCGGCGTCGTACTCTTTAAGCAACTCCTTGAGGTCCGCAAGGTCGTCGTCAGTTATATTCCACCGGGCCCTCAGCCTCTTGAACTCGTCCAGCTGGTCGATCGGCGGGTTGCGCTCAAAGAAGGCATAATGCAAAATGTAGAGGAGGATCGCGGCGTCTGTGCCAGGTCTGAAGGGAACCCATATGTCGGAGGCCGCTGCGGTGCGCGAGTATCTGGGGTCGAAGGTGATGAATATTGTGCCCCTCTCCCGCTTCCCCTTCAAGAAGTATATGAAGGAGAGTGGGTGGGCCTCTGCGGGGCTTGACCAGAACAATACTACGTCGGCAAGGGCAACGTCTTCAATAGATGCGGTTTCGGCCCCCCAGCCGTATGTCACAGCCAGCGAGGAGACGGTGGAGGAGTGGCACTTGCGGTACTGCGAGTCCATGTTGGACGTACCCAAAAAGGTTGCGAGTTTTTTAGTGAGGTACGCCTCTTCGTTGACGAGTATAGAGGAGCCTATTATCTGAACAGGCACCGCCCTACCCACGTAGTAGAAGCCGTCTTTCTGCCTTGGCGCTCCGGTGGCCGCCCTCCAGTCGCCCAATATCTTGGCGAGCCTCTCCGCGATGTGTTGAAATGCTTCGTCCCAAGTTGCCTCCCTCCAACGCGGCGGGTACTTCTTCACAATCGACAAAAGCTCGTCCCAGCTCTTGGCCGAGAGGATCTCCTCAGGAGGAGGCTTGGGGCCTGTCCTTATCAGCGGCTTGGTTACCCTGAGCTCGTTATCCACAAGCTGGAAGGCGGCCTTGCCCTTGGGACACAGCGCCCCGAAGTTTATCGGGGACTCCACCGAGCCTTTGCTCCATACTATCCTATCGTCCGCAACGTACATATCAATGGAGCAACCCATCGAGCAGTAGGGACATATCGCGGGAACGACTCTCGCCCTCTGGAGAGCTTTCCCGCCTATCTCCCCCAGCTCCCAGCTAGTTTTAGTAGCCTTAAACGGCACAGCCTGGGCCTCCACCCCAACCCCAAGCGCCGCCGTGGCGAGCGCAGCGATCTTGAGGAAGCCCCTCCTAGTGGTGGCTGCAGTCATAAGAACGCATTGCGCTGAGCCCCCTTATCTCTCCTGCCCAGAAGCTTCTTGGCGGTGAAGCAAGTGTAGTCCTCCTCGCCGTAGTAGAGACTGGTTAAGCCGTCTATTCCTTCGGGGATCTCAACAAAGAGCTTTTCGAGGTCGCCCTTGAGCCGTTCGTATTGTTTAAACGCGACCTCAAAAGACATTGAAAGGTATTCCCTAACCCCCAAAAAAACTTTATTCGAGATTTTCTCGAACACCACGGCCGTTGCACAAAAACGTGAAGCCGAGGTTTCTCACGTTGGCCACAAGGGATATGCCTAGCCTACATGCCGCCTCGACGCCGCTGTGGAGGGGCCCCCTCAGCGAAACTATGCCGTCCACCCCAATGGTGGCCAGTCTGTAGACCATGTCTGAAGAGACTCTACCTGTGGTATATGCCAGTTTAAGCCTTGCGGAGCCCCGCCGGAGGTACTTCCCCACCAGTTTCACCACGCCGCTGTGTCGGCTGGTGTCGTGCACCACTAGCCACTCCCCGTCGAGATAAAGCGCGTTGGTGTGCATGGCGAGATGCGGATCCACGTGCCATATGGTGAGCTTAGAGAACTCCCCGGCGAGCTCAATTAACATCTTAGGCGAAGCCGGGGATTTACCAGCCAACGACTTTACCAAAGCCCCCACGCCGCAGTCCTCCAGCCAGCTTTTCACCACCGGTACGTCTTTTTTCAGCTTGGCGTATATGGCATCTCCATCCACTCTTATCTCTACGATGTCATCAAGGGCGTTGATGTAGCCTTCGCTGTATAGGTACCCAACGGCCAAGTCCTCTAGGTCCTCGGGGTTTGTGACTAACTCAGCCGCTAGTCTGCCGTTTACGAAGATCTTCACTAAGGCGTCTACAGCTACCTTTACCCCGTTTATAGTTTTATATACTGGCATGGCATTACCACAAGTCCGCATCTCCTGCAGAACCCGACGAAAACCCCGCCCGTAAATAGACCTATATGGTTACTGTCCACCTCTGCGCCTGCACCAGCAAACACAAGAGCCACGAACTTCTTAAATTCCGGGCCCGCCGAGAGCAAACCTTTTACGTCTAGTTTTCCGTTGAAGTACTCCACGAGGGCGGCCGCCGGGGTCTTCGCCTCAATCCCCGCCATGACCAACTCGCGCAACGCAACGCACAGCTCTTCTTGACTGATGTACTGCAGGAGGTGAAACCCCACTATCGCGGCTAAGGTGTTTGCCAAGTAATTATCGCACCCCTTTAGTTTGTAGTACTCAAGAACAGCCTTGAAAGTTGGTATGTAGTATTCACCTCTCCGTTCTACAACGCCCTCGTCTTCAAGTCTTCCTAGTGTATAATATATTGTTGATATCGCAAATGGTGCGTTTCTGGCGAGGTCGTAAGCCCTTACAGCTCTGTATTTTACTAAGTTTTCAATAACGAAAATGCGTGAATTCACATAAACTTGACATGATTACCATAAAAACTTTCCTGGTCAACTCAATAGAGCGCCTTATGACCTACTTTATTGCCAGAAAGCTTTATATAGTGGCTTGATGTGGGGGGTATGGATCTGGGGCCAGAGGGGAAAGTGGGGCGATCTACATCGTTACAGACAGCCCCACAGTTTCTGAGAAGTATATAGCAGACGCCTTAGCCTCCAGAGGTCTAAACCCCGTAATTCTAAACATCTCCGAGACACCTATACACAGGCTACCCGGCATCGCCATCCTCCGGATGAGGAACCCCTACGCCGCCGCCGTCTACGGGGCGTTGGCGCCGCGGAGCATAAACCCGCCTAACGCCGTCCTCGCCGCGTTAAACAGGCTGGTCTGGTTGCCTAAGTTCGGCCCGCCGTTTGCAGTAGTCTCCTCTGACTTCTCAGTGGAGAAGGTAGAGTTGGAGCGGCCGTGGCTTCTGATGACGGCGTGGAGGGTCGGGCTGGATGGCTCCGTCACAAGCGTGGAGGGGGCTAAGAGCGTGGTGGAGCACCGGATGTATATGCGGAACCCGCTGGCTAAGGTGTCGGTGGTTGTGCCGAAGCCGCACCGCCTCGTGCCGGTCTTCGTCACGGCGAAAGACGCCACCGGCGTCGCGGCGGAGGTTCTGCAGGAGCTGGGGCTTCTCTATGCTAAAATCGTGCTGGGCGACTACGGCGGGAGGCTCTACGTGCTCGACGTGGATCCGGTGCCGCCCGTTGAGGCTAAGGAGGAGGCCTACGCCGTGGCGGAGCTGGTATGAAGAAGGTCTGCATAATTGGAGCCTCTGGGTTCACCGGCGGGGAGCTCCTCCGCATACTGCTTCAACATAGCGGCGTTGAGGTGGTGTGCGCCACGTCTCGGAAGTTTAAGGGGGAGTACGTCTACAGGGTGCACCCCAACCTCAGGGGCTTCACCCAGCTTAGGTTTGTGGAGCCTTCCATAGACGCCGCGTTGAAGGCCGACGTGGTGTTCCTGGCTCTGCCCCACGGCGAGTCGATCAACTGGGTGCCGAAGTTGTACGAGTCGGGCGTCGCCGTCTTCGACCTAAGCGCAGACTTCCGGCTCAAGGATCCGGACGCCTACGTGGAGTGGTACAGGTGGCCACAGCCCCACCCGTACCCCGACTTGTTGCAGAAGGCTGTCTACGGCCAGCCGGAGCTCCACAGGGAGGAGCTGGTGGGGGCGAGGCTGGTGGCGGTGCCCGGCTGCATGGCCACGGCGTCTATCCTCATGCTGGCGCCTCTGGCCAAGTTCGGCTTGATTCGCGACGTGCCGCCGGTGGTGGACGCCAAGATCGGGTCCAGCGGCGCCGGGGCCGAGGGCTCCGTCGTCGACCTCCACAGCTTCAGAACCTACGTGGTTAGGCCCTACGAGCCGGTTCACCACCGCCACATCGCCGAGATCGAGCAGGAGCTGAGCAGGCTGGCGGGTAGGCGTGTTAAGGTGGCCTTCACGCCCCACGCCGTGGATCTCGTCCGGGGCATATTCACCACGGGCCACCTCTACACGGAGGCGTTGCCCACAGAGGTGGAGATGTGGAAATACTTCCGGGCCCTCTACGGCGACTCCAAGTTCATAAGGATCGTCCGCGACAGGCTTGGCATCTCCCGGTACCCCAACGTGAAGTACGTTCTGGGCACAAACCTCGTGGACCTCGGCTTTGAGCTGGACCTACGGCTAAACCGCGTGGTCACCTTCGCCGCCATTGACAACTTAGTGCGGGGCGCCGCTGGGCAGGCGGTGCAGGCCTTCAACATAGCTATGGGCTTTCCCGAAGAGGAGGGACTTAGGCAGATCCCCGTAGCGCCGATATGATCGTCGTAAAAATCGGCGGCTCAGTCGCCTGCAAAGACTTGACAAATGTAGTACGAAATCTGCCGAAATACGCCGACAGATCTGTGGTGGTGCACGGCGGCGGCTGTCTGGTAAACGACCTACTCAAGCGCATGGGGGTGGAGCCGAAGTTCCTCACCCACCCAGGCGGCGTTGTGAGCCGCTACACTGACTGGGAGACGCTTAAGGTATTCGTCATGGCCATGTCTTGGATCAATAAGCAGATCGTGTCGTCTCTCCACGCCCTGGGCGTCGAGGCGCTGGGGCTTACCGGCGCAGACATGGGCGTGGTGAAAGCTAGGCGTAAAGAGAAGGTTCTTGTGGTAGACGAGAGGGGGAGGCAGAGGGTGGTGGATGGGGGATATGTGGGAAAAATCACCGACGTGGCCGTGGAGAGGCTGATGCCGCCACCTCTCAAGGTGCTGGCTCCGATTGCCGTGTCTGAACGCGGCGAGCTTCTAAACATAGACGGCGATCAGCTGGCCTTTGACGTAGCCAAGAGGATGGGGGCTGGGCGGCTTCTTCTGCTGAGCGACGTAGACGGGGTTTTGGTCGGGGGGCGCGTGGTGCCGCGGCTGACGGCGGAGGAGGCAGAGGCCCTTGCGAGGAGCGACGAGGTGAGGGGCGGGATGAAGAGGAAGCTTCTGATGGCGGCTGAGGCTGCCAAGCTCGGCATAGAGGTGGTTATCGCAAACGGGCTGGCGGAGTCGCCTATAGACGCGGCGCTTAACGGCGCTGGGACTCATATAGTGAAAAACATATAGTTTATTGTAAATATTTATAAAGAAGTATTAGTGAGAAAAAGTTTTTATACTAGTTAGGTCTCACCCCTATGGCAACCCAAAAACTGGTGGTACAGTGCAACGTATGCGGCGCCGAGTTTGAACTGCCGGAAGACGTCATGGACGGCGAGATCACCTCTTGCCCCACCTGCGGCGCCCGGTATATAGTGAGGCTCAAGGGCGGCTCTGCGTCGCTGGAGGAGTTTAAAGGCGACGTAGAGGACTATGGCGAGTAAATCGGGGCGAGCAAGATTGTCCTCGCCTACTCAGGTGGGTTAGATACTACTGTAGCGATTAAGTGGCTTAGTGAGAAGTTCGGCGCTGAGGTGTACACCGTCACGGTTGATGTTGGACAGGAGGAGGACTTTTCCAAGGTGGAGGAGCGGGCTTATAAGGCGGGCGCCGTCCAGCATTTTTATGTAGATGCTAAGCGGGAGTTCGCCGATGTTTACATATCTCGCGCCATCTTGATGAACGGCATGTACGAGGGGCTTTATCCGCTTGGCACTGCGCTGGCTCGGCCGCTTATTGCGGAGAAGGTGGTGGAGGTGGCGCGGCGTGTCGGCGCAGACGCGGTTGCCCATGGCTCCACGTCTAAGGGCAACGACCAGGTGAGGTTTGACGTCACTGTCAAGGCGCTGGCCCCTGATCTAAAAATTGTTGCCCCTGCCAGGATATGGGGGATGACTAGGGCGGAGGAGATCGAGTACGCCCGTCGCCACGGCCTTCCCGTAGGCGAGGAGCACAAGAAATATAGCATAGACGACAACTTGTGGTCTAGGTCTATTGAAGGCGGGCCCCTGGACGACCCCTTGGCGGAGCCGCCTGAGGACGCCTTTAAGTGGACCGTCCCGCCTGAGAAGGCCCCGGCGGAGCCCACGTATCTTACGATAGGGTTTGAGAAAGGACTGCCGGTGTCTCTCAACGGCGAGAAGATGGACCTTGCATCACTCGTAGCGACGTTGAATCACATAGGCGGCGCAAACGGGGTAGGCCGTCTCGACCACATCGAGAATAGGCTTGTTGGGTTTAAGAGCAGGGAGATATACGAGGCGCCTGCCGCCGTTATTCTTTACCACGCCCATAGGGATCTGGAGAAGCTGGTTCTGACTCCGCGGGAGCTTAGGTTTAAACACCACGTCCTCGACCCGCAGTGGGCCGACCTGGTATACCAAGGGCTGTGGGTGGAGCCGCTGAGGGCCGCGCTGGAGAAGGCGGCGGAGGAGATGGAGAGGTGGGTTGCCGGCGAGGTGAGGGTTAAGCTGTACCGCGGCGGCCTGTGGGTTGTGGGCCGCGAGTCGCCCTTCGGAGGCTACAGCAGGGGGCTTGCCGACTACAGCGCCGGCTGGTACCCCACGGACGAGGAGGCAAGGGGCTTCATAGAGCTGTGGAGTCTCCACTCCCTCACGGCGCTTCGGCGCCGCCAGTCTGGTCAATAACCCCTTTTTATAGTCTATATACCGCGGATAAGGTTTTATATTGAATGTTTTTCTAGCGGCAATGGGGCAAAGAACCGTGGTGTGTCCCAACTGCAAGAGACCGGTGAAACCGGTGGAGTGCAATCGCAGAAACCAGACTAGGCGGTACGTGGTGATTACATATTGTTGCCCGAGGTGCAACACCGAGCTCCTCACCGAGAGGGTGGAGATACAAACTTAGCTCCCAACGTTTCTATGGGGTTCTACCGCACATGGATCGGGGGAGGTGGGGATTTGGTTAGGCGCTACACGTCAAGCCTACAAGATGACGTGGAGATCGCGGAGGAGGTGATAAGGGTCATGAAGGCCCACGTGAGGCATCTAGCCGAGGTGGGCGCCGTGCCGAGAGATGCCGCAGACGCTGTGGTTAAGGCGCTCGGGGAGCTTGACCCGGCTGAGCTCATCGGTGGGGAGTTCGAGGATGTGCACGAGGCTTTGGAGAAGCGGCTGATCGACAAGTTGGGCGAGGAGGTGGGGGGCTGGGTGGGGCTTGGCCGCTCCCGCAACGACCACGTGGCCGCTGCCATTAGGCTGGCCGCCCTGAGGAAAACCGGCGAATTGCGGCGGGCGGCGGGGCGGCTTAGGTGCGTGTTGGCGAGGAGGGCGCTGGAATACGCCGAGTGCGCCATGCCCAGCTTCACCCACTTCCAGCCAGCGCAGGTGATAACCTTTGGCCACTACCTACTGGCGGTGGACGAGCTTGTGGCGGAGTTTCTACACGTGCTGAAAGCCGCCGAGGACCTCCTGGCGCGGTCTCCCCTCGGCGCGGGGCCCGCAGGAGGCGTCCAGACCTCCATCGACAGGAGGCGCTTGGCGGAGCTGGCCGGCTTCAGCGACGTGGTGGAGAACGCCCTCTACGCCTCCGGGGGTAGGTTCTTCGCGCTTGTTCTGGCCTCCGCCGTCGTCTCGTTCTTGGCCGAGCTTTCGCGTGCCGTTGACGACTTCATCCGGTGGAACAGCCCGCTCATAGGCTACGTGGAGGCTCCGGACGACCACGTGTCGACCAGCAGCATAATGCCGCATAAGCGGAACCTCGTCACGCTTGAGGTCCTCAGAGCGAGGATTGGGGAGGCCCTCGGCCACTTGACGGCACTACACGCCGTCGTGATGAAGGTGGGCATGGGTTACAGCCTGGACCTCCAGGAGGCGACGCGGCACCTCTGGGCGGTGTTGAAGACGGCGACGGAGGGGCTGGAGGTGTTTACAGACTTCGTGGAGAAGATGCGGTTTGACTGCGGTAAGGCTAGGCAAGACGCCGAGAGGTACTACGCCACATCCTCAGACACGGCGGAGACGCTGGCCCTAGCGGGCACGCCCTTCCGCACTGCGTATTTCCAGGTGGCGAGACAGATAAAGGAAGGCACCGCGAGGCTACTCAGCCTGGAGCAGGCCTTACGCAGACCCACCCTGGGCTCCGCCAATCCGGAGGAGGTCAAGAGGGCAGCCTCAGCGAGGCTTGCCTTCTGCCGGCAGGCGACTTTCTAGCAGATGCAGCTACACGACACGCCACATCCCTCGGGCTTTTCTCCACATAGATCCTCAAGCCGCCTCACAAGGCCAAAACCTCAATCTTACCACTTCCTCCACAGCTGGCTAGGCACAGCGCATGACGTCCCTCTCCCCGCGCATCGCGTTGACAGCAGACGCTAAAATCGCCACACTGATATAGATTCCTTACTGTGGCGGCCTTGCCGCACCTCCTCCACTCCCCATCGCAACAAACATAATTGTGGCTTTCCGTAGAAGCTTGGCTAAACCCAGCGACTCTGCGGCGCATAGCTTGTCTCTTGCCATCTTCAGAACTGTTTCTAGGGGGGCAACTTGGGCGTATTTCACCACGATGGCGATGACGCCGTTGGGCAACAAGTAGGGGGTGTATGTCTGCTTCTGAGTCCTTTTTATAATCACTACGTAGTCCCCTAGAAGGTGTCCAAACTGCTTAGAAGCGGCCAATTTCTGGTGTGGAAGTTACAGGGCTTAGACTGCACCTCGCATCGCGTATTTTTAACAAGCTCAAAACCTCAGCGACGCAGTCCGGGCTCCGCTCGGTAGCAACATCGATGAGCGGGCTCACGTAGCGAATCGAGCGGGCGAGATGCGGCGATATATACAATGCGTCCGTCTCCCTTCCGCTGAAGGCAGTTATCAAGTCGTTTGGATATACAGCAACAGCGGACGCCCCCCCCTCACTACACGCATAAACCCTCCCGAGCTCCCGGAGGGCATATTCAGGTATTGGATAGCCGGCTAGCTGGGCGAGGTATAGGAGGAATCTGCCCAACCCCACACCTGCTTCCTTGTCGATAGCCTCGTCAAGCTCCTTCATACAACTCCAATTGGTGATTACGGTCCTCTCTCCATCAATTTCTACCACCGCCTTTTCCGCCGATGTAGAAACTAAGGAAGGCGAGTAAGGCCCCCCTGCCTATAACCACCCACGCCAGCGTCGGCTTGCCGATGGGCGTTGCCAAGCCCTTTGAAGCGCCTAAAAAGAGCGCCTCTAGGTAGGAGGTCTTTCCAGCCCCGTTTGGCCCTACGAGGGGCGTAAGCGGCCCGCCTAGCCCAAATTTAACCCTCTCTATACATCTATAATATCTATAATGCTGAATCTCCACATGCATGACATTAATGCATATCGTTTTTAATATAGTTGAAGAACGTTCTCCACTTCTTTCACCGCCTCTTCTTCGCCCCCGCACTCCACCAGCTGGGTCTTGGCGTAGCCCGGCTTGCCCTGCACCTCCTGGACGCAGAGGACAACCCCCCTCCTCGTTGGGTGCGCCACCACGTCTATGTAGGCGCGGGTCAAGCCGGCGGCCAGCGCCTCAGTCAGCACTACCACCTCCCCGTCGTCGAAAAAGAGGACCATCCTCAGGTGGCGGTGGCCTGTGGGTATTGCCGCGACTACCTTAACCAGCTTTTTCGCCACTTAAGCCGTAGAGTATGAAGAATATAAGGATTGGGTACGCGATCAGCCTCTCCACCCCGCCGATGCCCAGCGGCGTCTGTACCCTAGGCACAAAAAGCGCCAGTGCCGCCAGGGCGATGATGCCCATGGCGATCCCAAGGGGTTTATACACCCCACCTCTCCTAATACCCATTATGATCACGGCGATTCCGCCGAAGAGGAATGTGATGAAGGCCGAAATGCCGTGCGGCATCCCGTAGTCCTCAGGGAATATCCCCACCCCCATGGCGCCTACTGCGGCCACGGCGAGGAGAATCGCCCCCAGCCGGCCCAGCTCGGCTCTTAGGAGATACGCGGCGGCCAAGCCCAGGAGGCCGAGGAGGAAGACGCTTGTGTTAAACAGCGCGGAGGTCGGCGCCTTCAAGGCGCCGAGGTCGCTTATGTAGTTATGTAACGGGTTGTAGCCTGGGTAGAGTTGCTCCGCCGCGAGCATTGCAATTATAAACTGTAATGAACCAATTACTAGAAGGAGTCTTCCCCAGTTCATAGCATTAATATTTTACCATCTTTATATAGTTTTATCTAAACTTGGTGATGTAACGGGAGGAGAGGTATTACCGGGGTTTAGTTTTTATATCGTCTGTATGGGGGTGGCGTGGGGCTTTCGGTGGAGCTTAGAGACGTCACGGTGAAATACGGCGATTTTTTAGCGTTGAAAAACATCAACCTTCATGTGGAGGCTGGCGAGGGGCTTGTGCTCCTCGGTCCTTCGGGCTCGGGGAAGTCCACGTTGCTTAGAGCCATCGCGGGGCTGACGCCGGTGGCAAGCGGCAAGGTCTACATAGGCGACAAAGATGTGACTAACCTCCCGCCCGACAGACGGAAGGTCTCAATGCTGTTTCAAGACCTCGCGCTTTTCCCCCACCTCAACGTCTTCGAAAACGTGGCGTTTGGACTTAGGCTTAGGAGGCTACCAGAGGAGGAGGTGAGGAAGAGGGTGGTTTGGGCTCTCGAGCTTGTTCGGCTGGACCCAGCTCAGTTTATGAGTAGACGGATACATCAGCTGTCGGGGGGTCAGCAGCAGAGGGTTGCGCTGGCGAGGGCGCTCGTGGTGGAGCCTGAGGTTCTCCTCCTAGACGAGCCCTTCAGCCACATAGATCTAGACATTAAGAGCCAGCTTCTGGAGGAGCTGAAGATCCTGCACAACAAGCTGGGGTTCACCCTAATCTATGTGACGCACGACCGGTTTGAGGCTGTGGAGATTGGGGATAAGGTGGCGTTGATGAAGTCCGGCGAAATAGCGCAGGTGGGGAAGCCGGTGGAGCTGTATAAAAGGCCTAAGAACAGGTTTGTGGCTGAGTTCTTCGGCGAGGCCAACATCCTGCCCGCCTCGCTTCTGGGCGCTGGGAGAGGCGGCTATGCGGTGGTGCGGCCCGAGGACGTGGTCATAGGCAACAACCCCACCTACAAGTTCAGGGGGCAGGTCATCGACATAACCTTCCTGTGGCACTACCTAAAGGTGGAGATCCAGAGCAACGGCTACATATTCAAGGCGTATGTAGACCTTGAGACCCCCATCTCCATTGGAGACGTGGTTGAGTTCGGCTTCGACGCTAAAGACGTCTACTTCGTGGAGGAATGATCGGGAAGATCGCCTTGGTTGCCTTCGCCTCCGTCGTGCTGCTGTTTTACGTCCCGTTTCTCGCCTTGGGGTACTACATAACTGGCGGGGGCGAGCTCAAGATACCGTCATTCTCCATGGTGGCTACCACGTTCCTCCTGGCGGTGCTTACCGCAGTGGTGTCTATCGCCGTGGCGTACCCCGCCGCGTATTACCTAGCTAAGTGGGGATCCGAGCTGGAGTTCGCCTTAGTCACGGCCCCCCTCTGGGTGGGGACCTTGCTGAAGGCTTACTCCCTGTTGGTGCTTTTCGCCATAGTTGAGAGGTTTACCGGAGTGGCGCTGTGGGGTACCGCCGCGGGGGTGTTGGTGGGCATGGTGTATGAGTACTTGCCCTACGCCTTGCTCACCCTTTACGCCGCTATCGAGAAGCTTAGCGAGTCCCCGGTAAACGCGGCAAGGGTTCTCGGCGCCTCCAGGCTACAGGCCTTCCTCAGGGTGGAGCTCCCGCTGTCTATGCCGGGCGTCGCCGCCGCCTTCATACTTGTCTTTCTCTTCGCCATGGGGGAGGTCATAATGCCGGCAGTCCTAGGGGCGTGGAAGGTATACACCTTCGGTAGCTACATCTGGGACCTGTATTTCAAGGCCCGCGACATCTTCAGCGGAAGCGTCATGTCGCTTATCTTAGCCGCGTTATCTCTCCTCGCCACGTATGTGGTGGTGAGGACCATACGCTCCCTCTCGATATGAGGGCCCTCCGCATATACACCTGGGCCCTTATAGTGACGCTCTACGTGCCCATAGGCCTCATGGTGGCGCTCTCCTTCAACAACAGCAAGTTGCCGTATGTCTGGGGCGGGTTCACCCTGAGGTGGTACGAGGCCCTCTTCAGCTGGGGCCAAGCCTGGCAGGCGATCCTCAACAGCGTCGTCGTCGCCCTTGTCGTGTCTTTCACGGCGACGCTCCTCGGCATATTCATGGCGTATGTCCTGAGGCAGGTTAAATACATCGCCGTTTCCCAAGTGGCTGTGGTTATGCCGGAGGTTTCCGAGGCGCTGGCCTTCGCCGCCGCGCTGTGGCTCGTGAAGACCTACACCGGGGTTGATCTCTTCGGCCCCGTGGGTGTCTTCTTGGCGCATCTCGCCTATACGTTGCCCATGGCTCACGTCCTCCTGGCGCCGTATGTGGCGTATGTGAGCCGAAGCGCGGTGGAGGCAGCGAGAATCCTAGGCGCGTCGGAGCTCAGAACCATGTTCTCTGTGGTTATGCCGATTTTGGCGCCTGCCTTCGTCGCCACGTTTTTAATAGTGTTCGCCAACTCCTTCGACACATACATAAAGACGGCCTTCACCACAAGCCCTGGCTTCGTGACGGCGCCTATATTACTCTGGAGCTACGCCGCCAGAGGCCGCGGGGATCCCACCATCTACGCCTTGGCCACCTTTATGCTTATACCATCTCTCGTCGCCGCGGCGATATACTTTAGAGCCGTAAAACGCTACAGCTGACAGCGCCTTGGCGGCTCTCCTAGGAGTGTTAACTACGACAAGCCGCCTCCGCAACTTCTCCTCAAGCGCCTTAGTCTGCGTTGACCCGCCAAAGCTCACCACCACTATCGGCTTGTGGAACTTCTCGTACGCGGAAAGTATGTAGTCAGCCACCTTCTCGCCGTAGCCGGGGGGATGTATCAAGGCGGCTACCACGGCCGCGTCGGCGTATTTAAGCCCCACCTCCAGCGCGGCGCCGAAATGCTCATCTACGCCGCCGCCTGTTAAGTCCACGGGGTTTGACACGGTGGCAATGGGGAGCAGACGTCTCCGCAACTCTTCCTGGAGGTCCTTGGGTAGCTCCGGCACCGACAGGCCGACGGCGTTGAGCGCGTCTACTATCTGGACCCCCATGCCGCCTGAGGAGGACACGACGAGCACCTTCTCTATTCTGGCCGGCGTATACACGGCGAGCGCCTTTGCGGCGTCGAAGAGCTCAACCAAGTCGTCTACCTCCACGACGTCTGCCTGCCTAAAAAGCGCACTGTACATCTCGTAGCTCCCTGCCATCGCCGCGGTGTGGGAGGCGGCGGCCCTCTTGGAGTCCGCCCCCCTGCCGGCCTTATACACAACCACAGGCTTCTTCGCCGCCTTCGCCGCCTCTAGGAACCGGGCTGCGTCGCCCCTCCACCTAAACCCCTCGAGATACAGCGCCACGGCCTTAATCTCCTCCACCTCCCCCAGATGCCGCAGGAAGTCGCTCTCGGTGACGTCTGCTCTGTTGCCGAAGTTTACCGCAATCCCCACTCCGATCCCCTCCCCGGCGGCCCAGTCTAATACGGCGGTCATGACTGCGCCGCTCTGGCTGAGGAACGCTATGGGGCCGGGGGGCGGCCTCCCGGCCTTCTCCGCAGGCAGAAACATGGTGTCCAGCCCGTTGAAGGCGTTGTAGACGCCTATGCAGTTGGGGCCGAGCACCTTCATCTCGTGTCTCTTCGCCGCCTTGACGAGCTCCTCCTCGAGGTCCCTACGCCCCACCTCGGCGAAGCCGCTTGACACGACGATTGCAGCCTTGGCCCCGGCCTGGCCCGCCTCGTCTACAACCCGCGGCGCAACGTCGGCGGGGGTGGCCACCACCACGAGCTCCGGGGCCTCGGGGAGTTGCGAAACCCCTCTGTAGAACTGGACCTCTTGCCTCCCGACTTTCTCGACGTGATACTTCGGGTTTACGGCGTACGTCCTCCCTCTAAAGCCTCTAAGGAGCTGGAGGAGGATCTGGCCGCCGATAGACTCCGGCCGGGGGGAGGCGCCTACTACAGCTACCGACTGGGGGAAAAGAAACTCCTTCACCCCTTAAGCGCCTTGGCTATCTCGGCAGGCTGGTAGCCGACGATTACGGTATAGGTGTCGTTTGGATACACCACGACGACCATGGGCGTCCCCACGTTTTGGCCGGCCAGAAGCGTGGCGAGTTGCATGCCGGCTTGGGAGTCGAACTGACACCGTTGCTGGGGGAGCGTGGAGGTGAAGTTGGGGTCTTGGGCTAGGAATCTGTCGTACACCACTCTCAGGGTCGGTAGGACGTCCTTAGGAGAGCTCTGGTAGAGGCAACGCAGCTGCTCGTGCGCCGGAAGGGCGTCTGGGTGCACCACGAGATCCACCAGCACCAGCTTATGGCCCTGGAATAGGGTGTAGTTGTATTTGAAGAGCTGGGCGCAGAAGGGGCATTGGAGGTCGAAGAAGACTATGGCCGCAGGCCACTCGCCTTCGTAGGACATGCCTATCTTCTCAGCTACCCTCAATATGTTGAGGCCGCCGCCGGGTTTTGCGGAAACGTCGTTATACAGTTCGTCGATTACGTTTCTGAGCTCCGGCGTTACCGCCGTTATGTTCTGCAGGGTGTATGTGAGGGTGGCCGCCACCTGGGCGCCGTAGGCCAGCTGGATCTTAAGCGAGTATACCGTGCCGTCTTGGAGCTCTTGCTTCTCGTAGTTAAGCACAGCGCTCAGGCCAGCCATGATGGGGACCTCTGTGGTGTTGGTGTATACCGTGGCCGGTCCAAAGGGGGTCTGGGCTGTGCCGGACCTCTTCCAATGAGACTGCGAGGTGGGGCCGGGGAGACCTTGGAGAAGCAGGACAAGCTCGTCGAATCTCTTCGCCGTGGGTAGCGGCGAGGCCGAGGGCGTGCATTGGCTGTTTGTAACTGTCAGCTGCTCGCCAGCTACGGTGGTTGTGACGGTGGAGTTGGTACAGATCTCCATGAGGCGGCTGAAGTAGGTGTACTTCTGGTAGGTGCCGTCGCCCTGGGCCAGTATGTTGATTATGCCGCTGTCTTTAACCATGAAGTATGTAGAGCCTTGGGAGCTCAGTTGCCCGTATACTGCGCCGTCTTTAAGCGGAACATAAACGGCGGACATCTGCACCGCCTGGCCGCCTTCAAGCTTTGCTGAGTATATGTATACCTTCTCTCCCGAGGAGGGTGCGGTGGTGGTGGCGCCGCCTGAGGGGGGTTTGTATATTAGCAACGCCGCGGCGGCTATCGCGACGACCACCGCGGCGAGGATTATCCCTATTAAGACGTTTTTGTTCATGTCGGGGCTTGGGGTGGTGTATAAAAAATTATTCTTGTGTGGGAGCTCTGTCTCTTGCTAGTATCTCCAGGATGTTTCTCTCTCCTATAAGGTCGCGTATTGAGATCACCCCGACGAGGTCGCCGTTTCTGTCGAGCACAACGACGTGTCTCACGCCGAACTGTTTCATCTTACGTGCAGCAGCTGTGATAGGCTCATCGGCATATACATATACGAAGTTTTTCATCGTCCCAGCCTTGTCTACGGTTACCGTGAGCGGGGCTTTGCCTGCTATGGTTCTTATTATGTCTCTTTCGGAAATTACGCCGAGGGGCTTCTTGGGGTTTTCCTTATCTACAATTACCAACAGCCCTACGTGGTGGTTGGCCATCATTTCGGCGGCTTCCTCCACGGTTTTGTCTATTGTTATCGTGACGGGCGGCTTCGACGCCAATTCTCCGCAGTTCATAGGTAAGTTTGTGGTGGTGTTTAAATATTTTTAAGTGCTGTTTTTAACGATTCTAGGTTGGCTGTATTTACTTTTATTGTGGATAAATAAGACTCTATAGTTTCGTTGGTTCCGCCTATTAATATGGCCTTGACCTCTCTAAAGGCGGCCTTGGCCGCCTTGAGGACCTCCGGATGCACCATGTCGTCTTCGCCGTCTGTCACTATGACCAGCTTGTAGCTGTGGAGTCCTTGTTGCTTGGCGTCTCTCACCGCAGTGTGGACGGCGGCGGAGATGTCGGTGCCGCCTAGGGGGAGGACCCTGAGGAGGGCCTTCACTATATCCTTAATGTTTGTGATGGGCGGATACACCATCTGGTCGAAGAACCTCAGCACGGACTTACTGCTCCTCTTCATGAGGGCCACCGCCAGGGCTGTGGCCCAGGTGATTTTCTGAGTCATGTCCATGGCGACTCCGTCGTAGAGGGTGTAAAACATGGAGCCCGACTTGTCCACCAGGAGGTAGATCTTCTCCCTGGTGTCCAGCGTCGTGTCGTAGATGGAGAGAGATTTGGTGGCCAGCTTGTAGCCGAAGAGCTCCCTAGACTGGATGTAAATGGCCTTGCTGAGGTTGGTAGCCTTCTGGAGGTCTGAGAACGCCCTTATCCTGGTGACTCCCGACACAACCCCCCTCCGCTCAGACAGCGGGCCCTGCTCCATCTCTGTCTGCACCGCCGAGATGGTCTCCACGAGGGACTCCAGTATCTTGGCAAGTCTCGCCCTGTATGGGTCTATATCTATGTCGAAGAGGAGCTCCGCCGCCTCTTTCCCCACCTCGTCGCCGAGGGCCTTCGTCACCGCCTTGCGTAGCTTTTCTATGTTTTTTATGCTCCCCATGTAGAACCTGAGCAAGCTGGAGATCTCCTGCCGCAACTGCTGGTTCTGGCTGAGCTCCCTAAAGTCCTGCTTCTTGTCTTCCCACCCCTCCAGAGACCCCCTTTCTAATCTGGAGAGGAGGCTGTTATATGCGCGGAGCAACTTCACCGCGGCCGACTTGGAGACGTGGTAGTTGTAGCGGCTTATCCGGGAGACCTCTTGGTAGACCTCGGTGGCTATGTAGGTCTTAAGGAAGAGGTGCCACAGCGCCTCCTGCTCGGCGGGCTGCTCCTTGAGTATCGGCGTTCTGTAGTGTACATAGAACGAATCGGCGATTACGTCGTTGGGTATTTTAGCTAGCTTGAGGGGGATGCCTAGTCTCTGGAAGTACTTCACTATTTCGTGGACCCTGAGCCGCGTCAGCTCGTCGCTGTAGTCTACGTTTAGGAGGGAGCCCATTACAGCTGGGACTTAAGCATCTCGAGGGTGGATTTTATCTCCTCCATCTCAACCTGGAAGAAGCGGTAGGTCACGGGGTCTGCCAGAGATTTGTCTAGGAGCTCGTAGGCCTCCCTGAGCTTCTCCTTAGCTATGGAGAGGGCGTTGTTGGCTATGAGGGCCTTGATTTCGTTGACCATGTCGTAGAGCACGGATAGACTGCCGGGCATATGGGTCGCTAGGAAGGACTCGTATTCGGCCAGGTCCTCCCTGTCTTTGACCAGGTACTTCAACACCTTGAGAGTGGCGGCTCTGAGGGTTGCGGCGTCTATGTCGCCGGGTTTTATCCCGAGGGTGGTGAGGTACGCGACGACGTAGAGGGGGACCTTGACGCGGGTTCTGTTTGAGATCACCACGTGGTCTAGGTAGGAGGCGAGTATGGGAGAGATCTGCTTCACCGTGGCGTCCATGTTCTCAAAGATGTAGTTCTGTATGTAGTCATGGAGCTTCTTCACCTCGTCCATGGTCATGACGGGGCTCTGTTTGTCGAAGTCTCTCCTGAGCCTTAGCCCCGTCTTTACCAGCTGTTCGGTCTCATCGGGCTGGGCGTATTTTGTGAAGACTCTGAGGGGGAACCTGTCGTATAGCGCCTGGAGCTCCTCCTCGTCTGGTATCCTGTTTGTGGCGCCGAAGACGGTCCAAGTCTTCACCGGTATGATCTGGCCGCCGTCGTAGATCACCCTCTCGTTGAGTATCGTAAGCATGGTGTTGAGTATGGCGCTGGAGGCGTTGAATATCTCGTCCAGCAAGGCGAAGTCCGCCTCCACTATGGAGTTGGTGTATATCCTCCGTACATTGCCCTTAAGGAGCTCCACCACGTCTATCGGGCCTATGACCTCCTCCACCTCTGTGAATTTGGTCAAAAGGCGGTAGAACCACCTCGCCTTCAGAAGCTTGGATATAGACGCCACGAGCATCGTCTTGGCGGTGCCCGGCGGCCCGATGAGGATGAAGTTTTCCCGGACCAACACGGCGGTGAGCGACGCCGTGACCTCATCGCCGAACTTAAAGAACAGGGAGTCCAAAGTCCTCCTTACCTGAGCCACCTTACCGATTACCTCCTCCACGCCTTATCTGGGTTTACTATTAATATGTTTTTGCCCTCTCAGCGACAGGGCGTTGAAAGTTTTGGTTCACCCTCCTGTGGTATGCCTAAGTCGCACCTATATAAGCACTGTAGATAAAATAGGCGTGGATCACTTTTTCGACATGTTCGTGTCTTCGGCAGGTCGGAAGCTGAGGGAGTACTTGAGTAGCCGGCCTCACCACGAGTACCCCCTGGAGGAGCTTGAAGACCGGGTGTTGAGGCGGAGGGTGGAGCCTATGGACGTGGGCTTGCGGGCGGCGGGCGTGGACGGGGGCATCGGCGTCGTGCGGCTTTCCAACGGGCATCAGGTGGTTTTGGCGAGGGCGGCGGCGGTGGGTCCCGACTTCATCGAGAGGGAGTTCGTGGCCGATGTGGCCACTGTGGACTCCTCTTCTCTGCCCTGGGCGTATCTCATAATTGCGGAGTCGCTAGTGGGCATTAGGGCTCTGGAGAAACACGGGGTGGACGTCTTGCTTATGGACGGCTCTCTCTACGCCAAGGCCGTGCGACTTGTCCACAACCTGATACTTACGCGGGAGTTCCAGAACCTGTACTACGTGCCGGAGCTGGCCACGGCGCTGTACAGCCTCGCCAACTTGTTGAAAACCGCCCAGAACAGGGGGGCCAGGCTGGTCTTCGTGTCAAAGGACCACAGCTTCAAGCTGTTGAAGGAACACGTCGTGTTTGAGAAGCTGGCCGAGAGGCACCGGGACCACGTGTTTCAGAAGGGGCTTTTCTGGTACTCCGTCTTGTGGATCAGGAGGTTTAGGAAGGAGCTTATCGAGCTTTACAAAACTGCCAGGAGACAGGACTACCAAGCCGCGAGGCTGATGGCGCTTCTTGTGACCCAGTCTGTGACGGACTCGGAGCTCCTCACAGCGCTTCTGCCGCCCGGACATTACACCGTGCCCATGTTGGTGGGCGGTTGCGACGCCTATATGAACTACAAGGGGCTCAACACGGTGGATAAGCTTGTGAAGGCCGCGGAGGAGAGGCTGGAGGACTCCCTCATCTTTAGGCTGAAGGACAGCTTCGCCAGCGACGTGGTGGGGAGGATAAGGGAGGCGCTGGAGGCTATCCCTAAGGTGTACTTCTTCTACGTCAGACTAAGCGACGACGCGCCTCTCCTAGTGGAGTTGCCTGCGGAGGGTGCAAAGATGTTTGACGGCTCCCCTGTCAAGGCCTTCTTCCCAGCGGCGCAGGTGGACGACGTCGTGGGGATGCTGGCGGAGCAGTACCGCGACCCCATCCACTACAACACGTGGCTTTGGTACGCCCACACAGTGGCGTCGTTTAAGGCCGGCCAGCTGGCGGAGTACGCTGTCTATCTGAAGAAAATGGCAGAAGAGGTGGGCGTCGCCAGGAGGGTGAAGATAGCGTGGGGGCTATGAGAATCGGGTACGTCGTCGCCGCGGCCACCCCCTTCGAGTTCCTCGCCACCTTGGACCCGGAGAAGCCCATCAGCCTCTACGACTACGTAGCGGTGGACCACGTGGAGTACGACGGAGGTGAGTACGTCAACGTGAGGCTTCTCGGCCAGATCGTCAGGCTATATAGGGATCCCTACTCAGCCAAGAGGGATCTCCCGCTGTATAGCGTGATCAGGGAGGTATCTGACAACATTCTGGAGGTGCAGATAGCTAAGGTGAAGGTGCTTGGGTATGTCCACGGCGGGGACCTCAGACAACCGAAGCATCCGCCTAGGATAGGGTCGCCGGTTTACCTGGCCGAGGATGAGGAAATCGCCGAGTTGTTTAGGGTGGAGCACGGCCTCTGCGTGGGGAGGCTGGCGAGCCGCGACCTGGAGATCTGCCTCGACCTCAACGGCATTAAGAGACACGTGGCGATCATAGCGGCGACCGGCAGCGGCAAGACCTGGTTCTCCGTGGTCTTGATAGAGGAGCTTCTGAAGAAGGGGGCCAAGATCGTGGTCATCGACCCACACGGCGAGTACGTCCCCATAAGAGACAGCATCTACAAACTGGGGCCCTACACCGCGAAGGTGGTGAAGGTGTCTCGGCACCACACGGGGGATTTGATGTATAAAATCGGGGTGCTAGACGGCGAGCCAGACGCCTTGGCAAATGCGGCGGGGGTCCCCCCTGGCGCGAAGAAGATTCGCTACGCCATATACCTCGCCTGGTCCTACGCCAAGAAGGTGAAGAAGGCCACCGGCAAGCCCCTGGGGCTTTCCTTCCTCAGGAAGGTGCTCCACACGGCCCTCCGCGGCGAGGCTGCCCTGAACAAGTTCTTCCAGCAGTTCAAAATCGACGGTGACTTCCCCATGGAGGACTTGAGGCAACTGGCTAAGAAGGACAGACACTCCATCTTCAGCGCTTTGACCTATCTGAGGCGGCTTCAGCGGCTAGGCGTTTTCTCCTCCCGGTCCACCCCCCTTTCCAAGCTCCTTGCGGACATCACCATTCTCAACCTCGCGGGCGTAAACGAGGAGGTGCAGGACTACGTCGTGGCGCACCTAGTCAACAGGATATTCCAGGCCAGGGTGAGACACGTGAGGTCCCTCAGGGGGGTTCAGATCCCGTGGCCGGTGGTGCTACTTGTGGAAGAGGCGCACCGCTTCGCCCCGCCTAAGGCCCTCCGGAAGACCAGATCCTACGAAGCTCTGTCTAGAGTCGCCTCCGAGGGGAGGAAGTTCGGGGCTTATCTCGTCATCGTGAGCCAGAGGCCGAGCAAGGTGGATCCAGACGTGATAAGCCAGTGCCAGAGCCAGGTCATCATGCGCATAGTGAACCCCAGGGACCAGGAAGCGGTTAAAGAAAGCAGCGAGCTCCTAGCCCAAGAGTTCCTCGACAACCTGCCGGGCCTCGACGTGGGCGAGGGCGTGGTGTTGGGCCCCCTCGTTAGGCTCCCCGTGGTGGTCAAAGTGAGAGACAGAATTTTGGAATACGGCGGCGCAGACATAGACCTAGCCGCCGCCTGGAAGGTGGACAAAACCGCCGACGTGGCACAGATGTGGAGGAGGCTGTACAACGCCCCGCCGACGCCCAGTCTCCTGCTCTCCGCCTCTAGGCTGAAGGTGCTGAGGAAGGTCCGCGAAGGCGGGCGCATAGCCGTGACTCTCCTAGACGGCGACAGGGAAGTTGCCGTCACCATCGAAGACGGGCGTCCCGTCTGTAGCATATGCGGCGTCGGGAAGCCCTGTCCTCACGTCTACAAGACGCTGGAGGAGGTCGTCGAGATAGTATGAAGATCCTCCACGTGTCAGATGCTCATCTGGGCAGGGCCCAGTACCACCTGCCCGAGAGGGAGGAGGACTACTTCAAGGCGTTTGAGGAGGCGCTGAGGCGCGGCAAGTCCGCAGACGCCGTGTTGATAACTGGCGACCTTTTCGACCTGAGGAGGCCCAGCACGAGGGCCCTCGTCAAGTTCGTGGAGGTGGCCGAGGCGGCGGGCGTCCCCCTCTACGTCATCGGCGGTAACCACGACTTCAGCTACGTGAGATACAGGGCCGAGGCGGAGAGGTGCCCCAGGCCCAAGGAGTGCCTCTACGACACAGCCCTGAGGCTCCTCGACAAGCTGGGCCTGGCGAAGCTACTCTGCTTTGAGGCCGTCGACGCGGGTGGCGTGCAGATCTTCGGCGCATGCGCCACGCCTAGGGACTACGCCGCAGAGTACCGCCGGGCTCTTCAGAAGATGCCGCCTAACTCCCTCCTCGCCATCCACCAGGCCGTGGAGGGGGTCAAGGCGAGATACCCCGCGGAAGACGACGAGTACACGATGCCTCAAGCCGTCTTCCACGACTTGCCGTATTTACACATAGCCGCGGGCCACGTCCACGACCACCTGGCGAAACACCCCCTGGGCGCAGTATGGGCCGGCTCGCTGGAGATATGGGACGCGGGGGAGTTCGAGACCTGGGACTACAGGGGCCGGTTCGAGAAGACGCAGGACCTGGCGGAGAAGGGCGTCGTGTTGATCGACACAGTGGGGAAGGCTGTGACGCTTAAGGCTATCCCTATCCCCCCGCGGAGGCCGCTGTATAGGCTCAGGCTGTTTATCCGCGACGCGAAGGAGGCAAACGCCGCCGCCGAGGAGGCGGCTAGGTTGTTCGACCGTGAGGGGGCGGTGGTGCGGGTGGAGCTTTGGGGCACGGTGGAGGGCGGCGTGAAGCCGGGTCAAGTCGCCTCCAGGTTCTCCAAGGCTCTTCACGTAGATGTGGTGGATAGGACGACCGCGCCCCAGAGAGCTGTGACGCTTAGGGGTTCGGCCATGGAGGAGCTGTGGCGCGTCATGAGGGAGAAGCTGGGCGGACACGCCGAGGTTGTGTTGCGGGCCATGGAGCTTATGCGTGACGGCGAGCGGGAAGCCGCCTACAGGCTCATACTCAAGGCTCTTTATGATCAGGAGAGTTGAGCTTCTAAACTTCAAGGCCTACGCGAAGGCCTCCTTTAGGTTCGGGGAGGGCGTCAACTTCGTCTACGGCCCCAACGGCGCCGGGAAGACCTCCCTCATGGAAGCCATCTCCGTCGCTCTCTTCGGGTCTCAGTGGGTGATTAGGATGGGCGGGAGGAGGTGGTCCAACTACCTGCGCAGAGGGTCCTCCGCGGGCGAGGTAAAGCTACACATGAGCCACATGGGGCACGAGATCCTCGTGGTGAGGAGGTTTACAGAAAGCGGAACAGCCGCGTCTGGCACGTACCTCGCCATCGACGGCGCCGTGGTGGCCAGAGGCGACTCAGACGTCACGGCGGCTTTGGCGTCTAAACTCGGCCTCCTCATCGACGAATACGCGCATCTGCTGTATATACGGCAGGGGGAGCTCAGGAGGATCCTCCAGGAGACGGAGTACATCGACCGCATCCTCCGTCTCGACGAGTTTGACAAAGTGGACGAGTTGGTGAAGGAGGTTTTCAACGAGCTTAAGGCCAGGCGGGAGCGAGTCGGCGGAAGGCTGGAGGAAGCCGAGAAAAGGATACCTCTCCTGAAGGCCAGGGTCGAGGCGCTACGGCAGAGGCTTGAAGAGGTGGAGAAGAAGCTGTCGCAACTGGAGGAGGTCGAGGCCAGGTTTAGAGAGGTGGAGAAGAGATACCTTGAGCTGAGGGAGCGGTACATCTCGTTGGATAAGGAGAGGGAGGTTTTGGAGAAGAAGCTGGAGGAGGCTGTCCAAGCTGCTCTAGACGCCGAGAGAGACGTGGAGCAACTGGAGAACGAGCTGGCATCTATCAAGAAGGCGGCTGAGGAGCTCCGGAACCTCCCTGAGGTGGGCGACGTGGAGAAAGAGTACTACGAGATGCGACAGGCGGTTGCGGTGGCAGAGAAGATCCCGCCCGAGGTGCGGAGCTACGAACCCAAGAGACTGGAGGAGCTGAGTAGGAGGCTGGAGGAGGCTACCAAGACGCTTGGAGAGGTTAGGTCGAGACTGGCGCTACTAAGAGATGTGTTGAGGCTGGCGCAACGCGCGGAGGGAGGCCGGTGCCCTGTGTGCGGCTCGCCGCTGACTAAAGAGTCGGTCCAGAGGCATGAGCTGGAGGCGCGTGGGCTGGAGAGAGAGGAGGAGCGGCTGTCTAAACACATAGAGCAACTGAAGGCGGAAATAAGGAGGCTGGAGGAGCTGGACCGGATGTACCAGTTCTACAGGCCGTATCTATCCCTGGACCTCCCCTCCGCCAAGAGGAGGCTCGCAGAGCTGGAAGCCCTCTACCAAAGAAAGAAGGAGGTTGAGAGGAGGCGGGCGCAACTCTCCGCGCAGATTGCGAGGGAGGGCGAAGTGGTTAGGCGTCTGGAGGAGCTGAGGGCGAGGAAGGCTGAGGCGGAGAGGAGGATGAAGGAGGTCAACGAGAGGCTGGCTGAGCTGGAGGCCGAGCTCCCGGCTATATCCGCCTCCCTTAAGGAGCTGGAGGCTGAGTACTTTGCGCTCAGGTCTAGACACGAGGAGTACCTCTCCGCCAAGTCGGTGGCGGCTGAGCTCAAGCAACAGCTAGGGGAGGCGGAGAGGGAGCTGGAGGCGCTGACCGCGGAGCTGGAGAAGAACAAAGCGGAGGCGGAGAGGCTGGACAGGGCCCTGGGCGCCGCGAGGAACATAAGAGGCGTGTTGGGGGAGCTCAAGCCTGTTGCCCGGCAGATACTGCTCAGGGCCATAAACGAGGAGCTAAACGCCGTGTTTCTCAAGCTGAGACACAAGGAGTCTTTCAAATCCGTCCAGCTCGTGGAGGCAGATGGCCGGTACGTCGTACGGGTCAGCACGCCCACTGGCTACATCGACCACAACCTCCTGTCGCTGGGCGAGCAGAACCTGGTAGCACTCTCCCTGAGAGTAGCGCTGGCGCGGGCCCTCCTCGGCCACGCCCCGTTTATGATGTTTGACGAACCCACGGAGCATCTCGACGAAGAACACCGGAGGAAAATCGTGGAACTCATCAGAAACCTCACCTCCGTGGTGCCCACGGTAATAGTCACCTCCCACCTGGGCGAATTCGAGGAGGTGGCGGACGTGGTTATTCAGCTTTGAGGCCTAGGGATTTCAGCACTAGAGGTACAGCGGCAACGGCCACCAAGGCGGAAGCGAGGAAGACGTAAGAGGGCCCTGCACCGGTGTATATGAGGCCGGCTGTGGCGGGGCCTACGAGTCTCCCCAGTGATCCGGCCGACTGCAACATGCCGAAGTTGAGGCCCCTGGCCCCGCCGACTTCGGAGGCCACGGCGAAGAGGTTCGCCGAGGCGATAAGTTGTCCCATGCTGGCCGCCACAGCGCCGAGGTAGAGAAGCTCGACGGTCCTCAGAGCTATTAGAGATGAGCCTACGCCCATCACCACAAGCCCCACAGCTGCCGCGGTCTTTGCACGCGTCCTGCCTTCGAGCCTCCTGACCGCTACCTGTCCCGCAACGGCGGAGAGCCCAATTACAAACATGAGGATCCCTATCTGGTCTGGCGACATGCGGAAGACGTCGGCCGCGTAGTAGGTGAGAAGCGATTCAAACATGGAGAAGGAGAAGTTCAGCAGCAGCACAGCCGCTGTCAGCAGCCCGAGCTCGATCTTGAAGCTCCACTGGAGCCTGCCCTTCACGTTGGGGAGCCTCGCCACGACGGCGGAGGCCGCCAGCGACAGCGCCACGGAGAGCAGAAACGGAACCCGCTCCCCCAGCATGCCGACGACACCGCCTAGTATTGGGCCTAGGATGAAGCCTACGCCGAAGGCTATGCCGAAGAGTGCCATGGAGGAAGCCCGGCGCTCGGGAGGCGAGAGGTCCGCGATGAGGGCTTGTAAAGCGCCGAGGGTCCCGCCACCGAGGCCAGCCACGGCCCTAGCCACTGCTAGGTGGATTAGCGACGTGGAGAGATACGCCGCTGAGTTGCCCACGGCAGAGAGGAGGAGCCCAACCACAACGACGCGGGGCTTCCCGTATCTATCCGCCAGCGCCCCCCAGAGAGGCGCGCTGAGTAGCTGAACAAGGGAGAAAAGGGAGATCAGGAATCCCTGGGCCTCGGCACCGCCGCCGAGCTCCCTAAGCACGAAGGGCAACACGGGGATTATCGCGCCGAACCCAATCATGTGGATGGTAACCGCGACTAACAAAACGACAAGCGCCTTCATGCCCCTGCGCGGACTTCCCTATTTAAACGATAGCGCTGTGTTGCCCAGAGGCGCTGAGGTCTACCTGGCCTCGGCGGCTTGGGCCTGTAGTTGTTGCTCCAGGACCCACACTGGTGTGGATAGGAGGGCGACATACCCGCCGAAGGCTTGCATCAAGGTTTTTGACTCTTCGACGCCGCGGGGTATCACCTCCACCTTGACGCCCCTCTCCTCTGCCTTCATTATCACCTCCAGCACCACGTCTTCTCCCAGCTCCTCTGCCACCACCACCGCCTCGGCCATCCCCATCTCGAGGGCCTTCAGTACCCTGTCCCGCCCGTATACAATGTAGTCGCTCTTCTTAACGGCGTAGTACATCACCTTATCCATGACCTCCTTGGCGTGGACGTATTCGCTCTCTTTCAGTTGCTCCTGGGCGTTTTTAATCGCCTCCACCACGCCGTATTCGTTGGCGCAACACGCAGACACCACGGCGAGGACCTTCTCCTTGAGCCGGTAGTCCAGCCCGCCCTCTTCCAGGAAGTCCTCCTTAGTGGGGCCCGGCCCAGCCACTATGATGCCCTTCAGCGTTGGTATCTGGAGGAAGATCTTGTTCACCTCCTCTGCCACCACCTTGTAGAAGGTCTCCGCCAGATGCTCCGTCTGGCGCTTGTAGCGGTTTGCCGACTGGCCGCCCGCGCTGTGTTTACTCGGCACGAAAAACTCCACAGTCTTCACAACCTCCCACTGGCCGCCCTTCAGCAGGGCGATAACCGCCTCGCCCCGCTCAATTACTACAATGCCGTAGACCACGCCCGCGTGGAGTTGCTCCTCCAGAATCTCGGTGTGAAACGCCGTGTCGCAGATGTACTTGAAGGTGTAGATGGGCTGAGGCGGCACCACCACGTAGTACACCCACTCGTAGTTGCCCTGGTTTATCATGTGGAACCCGGCGAACACTGCCATGCCGTTTTCCGGCGCCTTGGCCTCGCCTTTGAGGTTGTTGATTATGCGCTCCAACGTGTCCTGGACGTGAGTCCGCGTGGTCTTGTCCTTGATGTTGGCGGCTGTTGACCACTCGCTACGGAGCAGGTTAACGACGTCAGGGATGGGCCTCTCCGAGTTGATGTAAAGCGTTATCAGCGTAGTGGCGTAGCCCCTAAACTTCTTCAAAAGGTTAATAAACGCCCTAAGCTCCACAGGCGTCTTGATCCAATAAACGCCGTTAGGCGGCCTGCTGAAACTCATGACAACGAGACGCGGGATCCATATAAAAACTTAATGAATTCTTTACAGCCCAGCGGCCTTCGGCAACTTGCTCACTGCTTTTAGAACCATCAATGCCGAGCGCCTTCCCGGCCGCGCCCTCCTCCGCCGTGAAAAGCACCGTCAGGTCCCACAGCACATTAAACGCGCCGTGGAAGGAGACGGCGGGAAGCACGCCACCTGCCGCGTCCACAAGCCGTATCATAAAAAAGCAGACGGCAACACACAGTAGAGAACAAAGAGGGGCACCTCGGGCCCACCTCAGCTGTGGATAGTTGTGACCCGGCAACCCGATGGCGGTAGCGTGCCACATGCCCACACAACGCCGATGACGAGGATTGTTCTCAGATAGAGCGGGAAACCCCAGTCTCCTGTATAACCCCTCCAGCCCAGCTCCTCGCCCAAGGTGGAAAAAGCGTTTATAGACACGGCATCGACATAGGTAAGAGGATCTGGAGCGCCAAAGCGAGCCTCGCGTAGTCCTCTGAGAGCCTAAGCCCCATAGCCCGCTTGGTCTCCTCACAATTTCACGGGCTTCCCCAGGTCCACGACTCAGACGGTCAGCGCCAGGAGCAAATAGATGCCCACAGCCATATGCACGACGAGAGGCCCCAGCAAGAAGTAGACCAAGGCACGTCTCCCAAGCCCCAGATACGCCTTCAGCCCTTCCACTACGCTTCTCCTCAACGCCTTAATCTTCAAGAGGACGCTCGCGGTCGGCGCATACATCCGGAGCAAACCCCCACAGATCCATACAGAGAAAGCGTGATCAGATCCGCCGTGCTACTCCTACCAGAGACTACAGAAATCTAACAACGCTACCAGCCCACAAGACACGTCTAAAAACACCACCAAATCCAGCATCCTCCAACCCCGCACAATTAGGTACGTTATTGACTGTGCCTACCTCACACGACTCTCAGCCGATCTGCCCACGGCTGCTGTTCGACTCTGCAGTGACGCGTTACTCCACTGCGCGTTCTTCCTCCGTCTGGCTTTATATTACCGCTATGCCGTATACGATGATTTCATATAGTCGCCGGTGTCGTTGGAGTCGAGCCTAAAGCTGATCACAGCGTAGGCACCTTGACACAACCCGCTATCCTCTCTGCGGCCTCTCTCTCGCCTGCTCGGCTGTAAACTCTCTGATTTCCCCGCCCACGAGACTTCTCATCCAAGCAGGAATCTGGTCCGAAGGTCTCTGGACCCACGGCGATGCCCACCGCACAGACCACTCTATAGCCCGGCACGTAATGAGTTGTCACCACTATTACACCCCCTCCTCGATTTCCACGGCGGTAAGTTTTATATACCCTCTTTTCGTGGGGTTTCCATGTCTCTTGCGGCGAGGAGAAAGGTGAGGATAAGGCTATACGGCACCAACCCTGCAGATGTGGACCAGGTGGCTAGGGAGATCGTGGATCTCGCGAAGAAGATGGGGGTCCAGGTGAGAGGCCCCATACCGCTCCCCACGAGGAGACTCATGGTGACGGTGAGGAGGGCCCCCTCTGGCCAGGGCTACCACACCTACGACCACTGGGAGCTTCGCATCTCCAAGCGCCTCATAGACATAGAGGCCTCCGAGAGGGTGCTGAGGCGTCTGATGACCATAAGGGTTCCCGACACAGTTAAGATCGAGCTTCAGCTCATCTAGCGGCTAACCCATAAATATACCTGCTTCTCCTCACCTGTGAGGGTTCTTGTCACAAACGACGACGGCGTCCACAGCCCGGGGCTTCGCCTCCTGTATCAATTCGCCTCGGGACTCGGCGAGGTTGACGTGGTGGCGCCTGAGTCGCCCAAGTCGGCAACAGGGCTTGGCATAACTTTGCACAAGCCTCTTAGGATGTATGAGGTAGATATATGCGGCTTCAGAGCGGTGGCGACATCCGGCACTCCGTCGGATACTGTGTATCTCGCTACGCTGGGCCTCGGCAGGCGCTACGACTTGGTGCTGTCTGGCATAAACCTCGGCGATAACACCTCGCTCCAGGTCATACTCTCCTCAGGCACCCTCGGCGCCGCTTTTCAAGCCGCCCTCTTGGGGATTCCCGCCGTGGCCTACTCGGCGTATATAGAAAGCTGGGACGAGATCCTCAACGACGCCGAGGCGTTGCACATTATGTCCGCCGTGGTTAGGGCCATCGCCAGCTATGTGTTGAAACACGGCATGCCCGCTGGCGTGGACGTCATCAGCGTTAACTTCCCCCGCAGACTCAGGAGGGGTGTCACAGCGCGTCTCGTCAGGTCTGCTAAGCTGAGATACGCGCAGCTTGTGGAGAGACGCACAGACCCGCGGGGCATCCACTACTTCTGGCTATACGGCAAAGACCTGGAGCCCGAGCAGGACACAGACGTCTACGTCGTGTTGAAGGAGGGCAACGTGGCGGTGACCGCCCTCACCCTCAACCTAAACGCCGTCGACGCCGAAAGAACCGTGGATTTATATGGCCTCAAAGACCTCGTAGAACACGTCAACGGGGCGTTATGACCTCGATAGGCGACTACGCGGTCTCCATAGCCCTCGCCATATTGATAGCCGCAGGCGCCTCCCTAACCTACGTCCTCTACGTACACTTCACAACCCCAACCCCCCAACAGACCCCCACCGCCACGACCAACACGCCGACCGCCACAGCATCGCCCACAGCCGCCAACACCACCACGACGCGGCCCGAGCCCACGCCCACAGCCTCATCTCGTGTGCTGTCTGTCTCACTCTACGTGGCCACGCCGGAGGTTTTGAAATGCGCCGGTCTCGGCGGGT
>Ga0209393_1000146_pt1 | contig 34918 bp, 40 predicted proteins | sample SSWtaG_2_FD_184117 | JGI IMG/M metagenome (GOLD analysis project Ga0209393, IMG submission 184117) | Hot spring microbial communities from Sandy's Spring West, USA to study Microbial Dark Matter (Phase II) - SSWsed_130316 (SPAdes)... | ecosystem: Environmental > Aquatic > Thermal springs > Hot...
CCACCTCTATGGACAAGCCTTGCTTCTCTATTCTTGTATTCATCATACCTTTTATCCCAGCCGATGATCTTAAGCCTGATCCCTCTTATGATCTCAACATAGCTCTCTTCGATTCTATATCCTGATCTGAGGTGCAGCAGCATGCCGAGCCTCTTAACCCTGGGGCGTCTACCTTTCTTAGGATTATTTCTCCAAGCCTTTGCATTTGCAATTGCATCCCTATAGCAGTTAAGAGCAATCCTAGATGGAAATCCAAACCACTCTATGAGCTCTCTGTATAGCTCTCTATGAACCTCCTTGGTAGTCTTTATATTTAGGCTTAGGATCCTGTTATAGCATAGTTAAGTGCCAACCTATATCTTCTGAGGAGCTCTACAGCCCCTGGCTCGGGGCTAACCCTCATGCCTATTGAAAGGGTTAGCAAACCCTCATCACCAGAGGCAATAGAGCCCCTTCAAAAAGATCAAAACCCTAGAAGGCCTATAAAAACTATTCCCGTCCTAAAGGGTGGGCTTGCCAACGCTATCATAAAAGCAAATATTACTCCTCATAACAAACCTTATTTGGTAGCGTCGTTGAGCGCTGTTGCCGAGGCGATGCTCTCAAGGGTTCTCGAGGAGGCTGTGGGTAGGATTGCCAAGAAGGTTGCTGAGGGTAAGAGGCTATCAGATCAGGAGATAGTTATACTCTATCTAGATATTATCATGAGGTCTAACGAGAGGAGGTTCGAGGCAATTGATAAGAGGTTTGAGGCTATCGATAAAAGATTCGACGATCTGAAGGAATATGTGGATAAGAGGAACAATGATCTCAAGGAATATGTGGATAAGAGGTTTGAATCGCTTGAGAAGAGAATAGAAGATCTGAAGGGCTACGTTGATAAGGGGTTTGAGGCTGTTGATAAGAGGTTTGAATCGCTTGAGAAGAGGATTGATTCTCTTGAGAGGAGGGTCGAGCTCGTATATAACGAGGTATCATCGATCAAAACCGATATTATAAAGATGATGAAGGAATATATGGAGAGGCTATACGGCGGGAAAAAAGCTGAGGATATAACTCATGATCTACCATAGCTGAAGACCCAGCTCTCTTGGCAGGAAGAAGGTCAGCGGATTTATTAGGTTTTGATTATAAATTAATGGAATGACGAGTCAGGTCTAACCTTGTGTGTCTATCATGTATATGGTGTGCCGCTAGAGGTTGGCCCCCCGAGGCTTACAAGCATTGACATCATCATCGAGAATACTAGAGGATACAGAGCTTGTAAATCTCCATTCCCCCCCCCCCAAAGGGCGAGGCTTTCAGGTTGTAAGGGATATACGGTTGCCTGGTGCTTAGTGGTGGCAGTAGTTTCATGAGGGCTGTCCGGGGGGCCAAGCAGTGATCCGCTGGGGCGGCGAAATGAGAGTGTCTAAGAATGAGCAAGGACATATCTACTATATTCTGGTCTCCTCCCTCCTTGAAAGGGCTATATTGCTAGCCCATAGCCTCTTTGATCACTTCTTCTGGCGATATCTCCCAGCTTCTCTTCCTAGCCATTGCCTTCAATGTGTAGTAGTGTGCTGGGATCTGGAATGCGAACTCCCTGCCTATCCATGTTTCTCTTGGGGGTTCTGAGATCTTGTCTGCATCTGCTATATATATATATGATTATGTTGCGCCTCAGCATAGGCTCCCAGATGCTTGGATCTAGCCAGTCTATGTCGTCTACTCTATCCAGCGATGACGAGATCTTCTCCAGAGCTTTATCCCTCACCTCAATAGGGAGGCCTCTGGCGAAGATGCGGATCCCACCTATAACCTTGTTCTCAATCCATTTCCCCACCCCGCTATCCCTGATATCTCTGAGGGCCCTCGAGTTCCCACCAGCTAGTCTCCATGCTAGGTTCTCATTAACCCCTATGCGTGTGGCAATTCTGTCTGATGCTTCTCTTGGGAGGTTCCACATGAAGGCATACCTCTCCTTAGATCCTCCTACCTTGAGGCTCACTACTGAGGCGTCGCTAGCGGTTATTATATATGCTATTGAAGACCCGCGCGCCTTGAGGATCTTTGTAATAAAGTGTTCGAGCCTGTTGTAGAAGACCTCGATGTGGTTCTTAAGCCTGTTAAAATCCTCTGGGGATGAGAGTCTATATTCATCGACCACAACCACATGTCTAGCCCCTCCCCCGCCCTCTGAGACTATTTCATCTATAGCCTCCCTGACGATCGCTATAGCATCGATCTGCTCGAAGTGCTTCCCACCCACCGAGATGGATAGAGAGAAGCCTGCTGGGATCATGTGGAAGGGGGATATGGAGACCCCGAATGAAATACTGAAACCCTCTGATCCAAGCCTGCTGGACAGCTCTTCGGCTAGACCTCTATTGGTTGATGCAGCAACAATATTCCCCCCAGCATCGTCTATGCTCACATAGTGAATCTCGACAGATCTATCTCTGAAATTTGCTAGGGAGCTTATGAGGGCTGCGAAAAGCGTTGTCTTCCCACAGCCCCTGGGCCCATATAGGATGGATATGGTCCCATCCCTTATAACACCTCTTCCAAAGCCTAGGACCTCCCAAGCCTCTTTCTCACGATCAACAAACACACCGAGATCGGTTCTATAGCTATGCATCCTAGAAACGATCCCATCCACATTAAGATCTCCACTATTTTCCTTCTGGATCCTCTCTAAAGCCACACACCCAGAAATACATAGAAAAATAGATATATGATGCTCCCCGCCCTTTCAAGGAAGGAGGGTAGCACCATCGAAAACGAGGATCAAAAGCCAGATCTTCGCTTAAATACCCCCAAAGATAAATAATAGCAGACAAAACAGATCTACTATAGAAGTGAAAGATGGTTATAGCTATAGTTGTCGGAAGCATAAATGTGGATTTCATGATCTATTTAGATAGATTTCCAAGTCCTGATGAGACTGTGAGCAATGGTGTTTTTGAGATCCATTTCGGCGGAAAGGGTGCTAACCAAGCTGTTGGTCTTGCTAGGCTGGGTTCGAAGGTATATATAGTTGGTCTTGTAGGGGTAGATAGCCTTGGCGATATGGCTATCGAGAATCTCAGGGGAAATGGAGTTGTAGTGGACTACATAGGGAGGACGGATAAGAGCCATACGGGGGTGGCATTTATATTTGTCAATAGATACGGTGGGACAATGATCGCTGTTGCTCCAGGGGCTAATAGGCTTCTAAGACCCGAAGATGCCGAGAAAGCCCTGAGATCAATAGGTAGGGCTGATATAGTGCTTTCACAGTTGGAGATCCCTGTGGAAACAGTTGCTAAGATTGCTAGACTCTCAAGGGATATAGGCGCTAAATTCATATTAACTCCATCACCTGCAAAGAAGATCCCCGAGGAGATTCTTAGAGAGGTTCACACAATTGTGCCAAACAAGGTTGAGGCCTATAAGATCCTCGGAATAGACCCTAAGGAAAATGTTGATGAGAGAGATCTTGAAGAGATAGCTGGAAAACTCGTGGAAAAGGGGGTTGAAAACGTAGTTATAACACTAGGGGATAGAGGAGCAGCATACTATACCATGGAATCCACACACATATCCATCATACCGGCTATTAAGCCAGAAAAAGTTATAGATACAACAGGAGCAGGAGACTCCTTCACAGCATGCTACTCCTACGCAACAGCCTTAGGCAAGAGTGTTGAAGAAGCAGTTAAAATGGGGATCGCATGTGCCTCAATAAAGATCTCTAAGAAAGGAGCCCAAGAGGGGATGCCAAGGCTAGATGAGGTTCTAGCCCTGCTAAACAAGCAGAAGACCTAATTGTCAGACCATTACAACTAAAAGCCTCACCCTTTTTGGGCGGAGATAGAGATTTATAATATATCCTCTGGAATTTTCCAATTGATGCATGCGGTCTCGGAAGTTACCCTCTAGCAATGCGCTATATACTATATACATGGTAAGCACATAAGATTAAACTTTGCCCCGAGCCCCTCGAAGGAGGAATAAGGCTGACGGCTCCCCGCCCTGAAGGTGCGGGGGTTCTACGCCCTCTGGGGCATTCCCTCACCTCTCGGTCGCCCCCATGGGCGCGGCATCACATTTCAGGCCCCGCCGTCAGCTACGGGGAGGTGCAGGCTCATAGCCTGCTAAGCTCGCCCACACTCAACCCACACATTTAATAGTAACAAAGGTATATAAAGACTAAAACACCTCTCCACCCTGAAGGGCGAAGCTTCTGGATAGGGTGTGACGGGCTGGAGACCTTAGTAAAGGGATCTTCTATAGAATTAAAAAGAGGAGGTAGCCCTTTCAACTTCAAGTATTTGACCTCCCCTCCTTTCTTTCAATCTCCACCCCCACTCGCTGATGCGGGAGGGTCTGTGGTCTTACCATCATAATGCTTCCAACCTTAGTATATCTTTTAGCTGTTTATTGGTTCCCTCATCTATTCGCTTACATCTGTTTACATCTATCATTTGGGGGTTGTTAAGGAGCCAGAACTCCCCATGAATTGCTTTGATCCCCAGCATCTTCAGAGCCCTCTTCCTAATGTTTAGCTTTCCAACAACATCTCTATCTGCTTCGTATCCACATCTAGGGCATTTTAATCTTCTATATTCGTTTTCAGCCAGCTTTGAATCGCATTGTGGGCATTCCGAAGATGTGTCCCTAGGATCCACTATTGCTAGTGGTCCCTGCGTGCTTCATGGCCTGTCAATCGATCTACTTAACAAGACCTGAATATCCTATTATGATCAGCTTCGCCCTATGATCTTAAGCCTGATCCCTCTTATGATCTCAACATAGCTCTCTTCGATTCTATATCCTGATCCAGGGTGTAGTAGCATGCTGAGCTTCTTAACCCTAGGGCGTTTACCTTTCTTAGGATTATTTCTCCAAGCCTTTGCATTTGCAATTGCATCCCTATAGCAGTCAATAGCTATCCTAGATGGAAATCCAAACCACTCTATGAGCTCTCTGTATAGCTCTCTATGAACCTCCTTGGTAGTCTTTATATTTAGGCTTAGGATCCTGTTATAGCATAGTTAAGTGCCAACCTATATCTTCTGAGGAGCTCTACAGCCCCTGGCTCGGGGCTAACCCTCATGCCTATTGAAAGGGTTAGCAAACCCTCATCACCAGAGGCAATAGAGCCCCTTCAAAAAGATCAAAGCTCTAAAAGGCTTATAAACTTTGTCATCCTCGCCCTAAATGGTGAGGCTTTCGGTTGTAACAATGTACGTTTTACTCTATATTGCTTAAGCGATAAAGCGGAAAGCTAGGCTTTTATCTGGGAGTGATCATTAGGCGAGAGCCGGGCAAAGATTAGGGATAGAGGTAGTCATTGTATAGACTTGAGACTAAAATGTTTCGACCTCACACCTTCTCCGGATCCATCCATGTTTGCCTACTTCTATGTTTACAAGTTCGCGCTTAACGCAATACGTAGGCAGGCGTTACAGCTTAGAAGTCTCGCTCTTTAGGATGGGGTGGAGGCTGGGAGTTGATAGGTGTATTAAGAGGTGCGTTATCGCTAGACTTTATATTTTTATTTAATGCACTACTATGGGAAGGTCTGTGACTTTGCGAGAGAATCCTCGAAGTGTTGCTATTCCTGTTGCGAGGTATCTGGCTGTATCTTTTATTCTGGGGGTGGGGGTTTTCATTTTCTATATGGGGTTGATAATGATTTTCTTGATCCTTCTGGGTTTTTCTGTGCCATTGAGCGTTTTGATTATAGTTGTAGGATCGATTCTGTGTTTTGTTGGAATGGGTATTGCAGCGCCAAGCATTATATCTCTAGCAGGGATTCTATCTAATCATGCTAGGGATTCTGCTTCAAAGCTTAGCAGTTATCTCTCGGTTAGGGGGGTGGATTTGCAGAGCTTCTCTACTGAGATAAGCGCTGTTAGAAGTAATAAGCCTTCCTTTTCAACAAGTCTCAAGCTATTTATAGTATCTATGATACTTCTATTCCTCTTCCTATTATCAACTCTAGTCCTGCTAGATCCTCTATTAAGGCTCGCACTAATACTCATAACTGGGATAACATCACCAATAGCGATAATCTCTTCTATCTACTCATTGATAGAAGATCTTGAGGTCTGGCTCTACATACATAGATCTCAAGAGCTATCTATCATAAGAAAAATATCTAGAGAGGATCCAATTATAGAGGGGGTAAAAGGTGAGAGGAGCCCCATATCCCTTGGAATCTTCCTTGCGATCATAACACTTGGGCTTTATATTATCTACTCTCTACCAGCCTCAATACTAAACTTAGCTAGGCATATGGAATGGCATTTAGAGCTAGATGAAGTGATGAAACAATGAGTAAGGATAGATCATAGCTATTGAGCCGCATCATAGCTGTTCATCCCCATGTCATTAAGTTGCTGTTCGCTAGGATCTGGTTATTAGCGATGAAACTGCTATCATGTCTAGGACGTATTCTGCTATATCTGTTATGTAGTCATAGATCCTCATTATATGATAGGCTGTTATATCCTTCTCAAGCCCAGCCTCAGCCACCATTTCGTGGATCTTCTTCTTGCTTTCTATAAGATCTACAAGTCTCGATATAATTTTCCTGAGGGATTCCCTGTTCTTTCTACCGGTCTCTTCTTCCTGCAGGTTCTGTTTGATAAGTTCTTCGATCATCGTGTAGTAGCTATATATATTGCTAAGCATCGAATAGATCTTAGCCTTATCATTCTCAGAGCTCTCCGCATACTGCGCGATCGCGACTAGATGATCAGAGATCCTCTCGATCACTCTCGCTATCTGGACCATTATATATGACTTCTGAAGGATCTTTGAATCGCTGTCTAGCCCAGGACTTGTGAGCATTATGTTGAAAACCCTCTCAGCCTCCCTTCTAATGGCGTCTATCTCGTTATCCAGCTCCTCAAGATCCTCTTCAGCCCTCTCCCCATTATAGATCTTTATAACATGTTCAAAAAGAGATCTTGCGTTGAGAATTATTCTCCTCACAATAGTGTTAAGCTCGGAACCTCTTCTAACCTCCCTAAGAATTATGAAGTTCTTCGCCTCATCGAATATGCTAAAGCCGGGCATGTGCTTAATATATGTAGATATCATCTTCTTAACCTCCCCTGATAGCTGCTTCTTAGTGACAACCCTGATCTGCTCGGCCCCGGAGATATAGAGGGAGATTAGTATGTGGTATATAGAGTCCTCTCTAATCTCATCTAGATCAATATCAGAGTATAGCTTTATGCGAGGCGCCTCTGAAGGCTCTATAACAAGCCTAGACCCAACCCTCCTAATAAGAACTCTGGAACCCTTCCCAAGATTGAGATCCTTACACCACTCTTTCGGAAGATAAAGGATATATGAACCTCTAACCTCCTGGATCCTCCTCTCCTCCTGCAAAGACATAGACATATGTATCCATAATAAGATATGCTTTAGAAGCTTATAATACGATTAATATGTATACATATGTATAACGCTGATAAGATGGAAGCACCATTTCTCAATTTCTAAGAAAACCCATTACAACCACAAGACACAACTGAGAGGTAACGACGCTGATAGACAGTCAAGAATAGATCTTCTCTAGCACATACCATTAATTCTCACCAACACACCACCTGCCGCTCTAGAGACTATATACCTATTATAGAACTCTGTGTCAAGCTCTATGAAGTAGTCATTCTGAGATCTAGCAGTTACAACATATAGCTCTTTACCCGGTTCCATATATATAACATCAACAGCCACATCCCCAACACCCTCTACATGCGTTATATGTAGGAGATATAGTGGGAAGGCAACATTTCTCATGGTAAATGCTACTGAGTAACCCGGCTGGGTCGATATGTTAAAAAGCATTCCAACAGCACCAACTCCGAGGAAATCCGTGGATTTTTTAAACATGTATCCCTCTGTTTGTTTCGAGGGTGTGTCGGCTAGATATAGTTTCGCCTCGACACCATTTATCACTAGGCATATCGTGTGCCACGATAAAGCCATTGGTGTTGTGCTGCTTAGCATGTTAGACGCTCTTTCACCTAGATTGATGACCATGATAGATGCTATTGCCACCATCACTACTGAGGCGACCGCAATATATATGGAAGCCCTAGAATGGATCCTATACATGGATTTCCCCTAAGAGCTATTCCACACTATGGCTTTTAATGTGGAACCAACAGGGTTTGTGAGAGCATAGCTCTTAGATCGAATTATCCCTCATTGACCCCCATATGTGCTCATAGGCATAGATTAATATTTTGATGTTAGAAACACAACCATAAAAAGTTATTTAACCTTTAACCCCAAAGCTTTTTGCCTAGCAAGATCCTGCGCAAGGATGGAATGGTCATTGAATCTACGCTCTTCTATCAATAAACAGGATTTATATCCTTGCATAACACTTTAAATATGGTATGATGAAGGGGTTATGAACTGAAATGTGTGAGGAAAAAGGCTATGGAACTGATCATTTGACGAGTCTTTATATATATTTGGATTTTAGTGGTTTCTATATATTTTTGTAGATATATATGGATGGTATATCCATATGGGAAAGGGCTTCAGAGTTCCGAAGGGATCTCTAGACGATCTAGATCTAGAGAGCTATATAACAATCTATGTGATTGCTTCTACAAAGACCTCCACGATCCCTGGCATCTCGATTGCAGGGGCCACCCCCCAGCTAACCCTATATACTCCCGCACTCGATGTCGAATACCTAGCATGTGGGAGACCTAGAACCTTAGATGTGATCCCAGTAACCCCCGATGGCCTCCCAACCCCGGCTCTCCTCACAAAGGCCTGCCTCAACCTCATTGGAGGAAGACCTCTCGTAGTCGACTCAGGATCCTATGTTGAGCCCATGATAACCCATATAGATCTCTCTAGCGGGGTTGTGGGACGCTCTATAGATGTTGAGCATGCTCTCCCACGCGGCACCTCTAGAAAGCTGTTTAGCGAGGCAAGGGCTTTAGGCAGGGTTCTTGGGAAAAGCTATAGATTGCTTGTTATAGGGGAGAGCATGCCTGGAGGTACAACAACTGCCATGTCGATCCTAGAGGCCCTCGGCCATAGGGCTGCTGTGAGCAGCTCCTCCAAAGACAATCCTTTGGAACTCAAGAGAAGAGTTGTTTCAAAGGCCCTTGAAAGGGTTTCAAGGAATATGGATCTATTCGATCTTAACGATAGCGTTGGCGATCCCCTGCACATATCGATAGTAGGAATAGCTGTTGGAGCCCTTGAGAAGGGTTCTAATGTGATGCTCGCCGGAGGCACCCAGATGGCATCTGTGGTGGCTCTTGCAAAGAGGATCCATGGATTCCTGGGGGGTCTTTATGTTGCAACAACTAGATGGGTTATAGAGGATCACACAGCGGATCTCCATGGGATGCTCGAGGAGATAGCTCCCGAGGTATCCCTAGCATATATAGATCTGAGCTTCGCCGGATCCCCATATCCAGGTCTTAGAAAATATGATGAGGGATACGTTAAAGAAGGTGTAGGTGCTGGGGGTACATGCTTGCTAGCCCTTCTAAAAGGATATAGCCTTAGCGAGATTCTATCCTCTATATACAGGGAATATGGGGTGTTAACAGGTGATATTAAGACCTAAGCTGATAGACGATGAAACCCTGTTTATCGAGCTACCAACCCCCATGAGGTCTCTCGGAACAACTGTTTATGGAGGAGGGCTAGGGTGGGCAGACTCTGCAATATTTAGGAAGGTGGATAAATGCTTCTCCAACCCCTCTCCCCAGGAGTATGCCAGGTCCCTTGCAACAAGGCTTGGAAGGAAATCTGTTGTTTTCTTAACAGCTGCAGATGTAAGGGAATATATATACGTCGCTCTAGAAAGGAAAGGCGTTAGGGTTGAGGCGGTAGCTACTGTAGGGCTTACACACCCAGCATGTATTGGGTTAGAGCCTAGGAATTTAAAAGGGGTAGGTACTATTAACATCTTTCTAGCTACCGATTTAGGCCTCGATGATGCAGGGATCACGGATCTATTTAGATCTGTGTCAGAGGCTAAGGCGGGGATAATCTCGATCTTGGGGCTATCGTGTAAAGGCCTGCCGGCCGTGGGAACGGTCTCGGATGCAACCGTCGTTGTAGCTCCACCTGGCCCCAACACATATGCCGGCCTGGGAACCATGGTTGGGTTTCTAGCAGCGTCAGCGGTATTAGAGATTATCAGGAGGCATATGTCTAGAAGGGGTTACAGGGATTATCTAAGGTATATGGGGATAGACTGCTACTCTGAATACTGGGGGATCGATATGAAAGAGATCCTTATAAAGAGACTCTCACTCCTCATAAACCAGCTTAGAAGACTTACAATTATACCATGGATAGGTGAGGAGTATTTCGAAGAGATCGCGAGAACCCTTGAGAAGCTCGGTGAGAAGAGGTGCTATGAGGAGACAGGGAAATAGGATATCAATCCTAGTGATGGCTGGAGGGCTCGGCAGGAGATTTGGAGGGGCTGGCAAGATATTTACGGAGGTATGCGGTAAGAGACTTATAGAGAGGGTTTTAGAGGCTGTATCTAAGCTGGGCGAGATATATATAGCTGTGTCTCCTCATACAAAGGCTTACTCTGAGGATCTATGTAGGATATATAGATGCATTGAGACAAGAGGTAAGGGATATCCATGGGATCTTTCTGAAGCTCTTTCAAAGCTTGAGAAGCCGGTGCTTGTTCTACCAGCGGATCTCCCCTTCATAACTTCAGATGCTATAGAATCTTTCCTCTCAAAGGCATTCGAGGTTGGGAAGCCCGTGGTTACCCTTAGAGTATGTAGGGAAGGATCGTGCAAGCCTATAGGTATATCACTCATAGCTGGTGATGGAAGCTCCTGGGCTAATATAGATTATCAATATTCCGAGGTATTTATGGATATAGATACTGTAGAGGATCTTATAAGGGCTGGGGAGATATGCGGATCCACGGCGGCTCGGTAAGGGCTAGGCTAGATTTCAGCGTAAACACAAATCCGCTGGGCCCGCCTGAGGAGCTCTGCAAGGTGCTGAGGGATATATGTGTTCTAGAGGATGTTTTGAAGAGATATCCCGACTACAGCTATAGAGATCTGAGGAGAGGTCTCTCCCATTTCTATGGAATCGATGAGGACTCTCTGCTACCCCTTAACGGCTCTTCAGAGGGCTTCACACTAGCACTTCTAGCCTTCAAGCCCAAGAGGGTCTTATCTATAGAGCCAACATTTGGGGATCACATGCTGGCCTGTAGATCCCTTGGCATCGAGAGCATATATATACAATATAGGGAGCAAGGAGATGGCTTCACGGTAGGCGAAGAAGATCTCGAGAGGTTGGAGAAACTCTGCAGAGATCCATATACAATTATATATATGAGTAACCCCAATAATCCAACAGGTGCTTATATAGATCTCGAGAAGCTCTACAGCCTTTTAGATGGGTGTAGAGGCTATGCAATAATAGATGAGGCATATGCAGAGCTCTGCGACATATGCCCCTTTAAACCGATAGAACCCCCAGGGAATGTCTTGATCCTAAGATCCCTCACAAAATGGCTCTCAGTCCCAGGCTTGAGACTGGGGTTTCTATATACCTCTTCAAAAAGGGTTCTAAGGATTTTCGATGATATAAGACCTCCCTGGAACGTTAATTCCCTAGCCGAGTGCGCTGTTTCAAAGCTCTTGACTATATATACAGCTAAGATGAGAGGATTCATAGAGAGATCTAGAGTATATATTGCTGGGGAAAGGGGGTTCCTCTCGGAAGGGCTTAGAGGAGCAGGGGTTCCAAGGGTCTATAGGAGTGTTGCTAACTATATACTAACATGGTTTGGCGATAAAGCTAGGAAAACACTAGCTGGGCTGGCTAAGAGGGGGATTTCCCTGAGGGATTGCAGCTCCTTCGCAGGCTTGGGAGAAGGATATCTGAGGATCTCTATAAGGGGTAGGAGGGATAATGAGGAGCTTATAACATCTATAAGAGATCTTTTGAAGAGCTAGGTGAAATGAGTATACTTATTAATACCTCTAATTAATTCGATTAACATCGACACTAGAGTATATACGTAGTAGATGGGTATAATCTTAATAGCCTCATTGGATATAGAATATAGGGAGGAGTTTTTGTCGTACAAGTCCCTCGGATTCTACGGGATTGAGGATATAGATCTATCCTCTAAAAAGGTTCTCCTAAGGCTTGACCTTAACTCCCCAATAGATCCTAAGACGAAGAGAATATCTGATGATAGCAGGATAAGGACCCATGCGGAGAGTGTGAAGAAGTTAATAGAGATGGGAGCTGGTGTTGCCATTATAGCCCACCAGGGTAGGCCTGGGGATAGCGATTTCACAACTCTTATAGAGCATTGCGAGAGGCTCTCTAAATACTCTGGCTATAGCATTGAATATGTAGACGATATCATAGGCCCATATGCTATAAAGAGGATCTCTTCCCTAGGGTCTGGCGAGGCGATCATGCTTGAGAACATCAGATTCCTCTCCGAGGAGATGATCGAGGCGCCTCCAGAGGTTCAGGCCGCTAGGATCTATGTTAGAAAGCTGTCGAAGCACTTCGATATATATGTTAACGATGCATTTGGAGCATCCCATAGATCTCAGCCCAGCATAGTGGGATTCCCAGTAGTTATGAGGGGTGTTGCCGGACCTATAATGGGGAGGGAGCTTTTAGAGCTCTCAAACACCTTCTCGGAAGAGAATAGGCCGAGGATCTTTGTGCTGGGAGGCGCTAAGGTTCAGGATACCGTGAAGATCATAAGGAACATCGTTTCTAGGAGAGCAGCTGACGCTATACTCCTCACCGGCGTTATATCTCTGGTTTATCACATGGCCTTGGGAAGAGATCTGGGGGATGAGAACAGAGCTTTTCTAAGCTCGAAAGGCTATACCCAGCTTCTGAAAGATGTGAGGGAGACTCTGAAGGGGGGAGTGCCAATAGTGCTCCCAAGGGACTATAGGGTTCTCAGGGGGGAGTCTGTGGAGAACCTCGAGCTAGACGATCTCAGGGTGGGTGGTAGGGCTCTTGATATAGGTGAGGAGACCATAGAGGAGTATAGTAGGATTATGAGGGGGGCTAGGGTGATAGTTATGAGGGGTCCTGCGGGGTATATAGAGGATGAAAGGTTTAGAGCTGGTACAGAGGCACTGCTCAGAGAAGCCCTCTCCTCAGGGGCTAGGGTTATAATTGGTGGGGGTCATCTAGGCTCTATGGTTCCTGAGGACTATGATAGATCCAGGGTTCTAGTCTCGACAGGAGGCGGTGCGTTGCTAACATATCTCTCTGGAGAGCTTCTTCCAGCGGTCGAGGCCCTTAAAATCTCTGCTAAGAGGTGGTGGAAATGAGTGTGAGGGTAGCTATAAATGGCTTTGGAACCATTGGTAAGAGGGTTGCTGATGCTGTTGCAAAGCAAGGCGATATGATCCTCGTTGGTATATATAAGAATAGGCCCAACTACGAGGCCTATGTAGCATATAGAAAGGGCTATCCGATATATACAAGCGCTGAAAGGGTCAGCGAGTTTGAGAAGAGAGGCATACCTGTTAGGGGGACTCTCGAAGATCTCTTGGTCAAAGTTGAAGTTGTTATAGATACAACGCCATCTAAGGTTGGAGAGAGCTATAGGCCTATCTATGAGAGGCACGGTGTTAGGATGATCTTCCAGGGTGGTGAGAAGGCATCTATTGCTGAGATTAGCTTCAACGCCCTTGTCAACTATGATAAAGCTATCGGCGCAAGATCTGTGAGGGTTGTAAGTTGCAACACCACAGGCCTTGTAAGGATCATAAAGGCTATCTCTAACCACTATAGGGTTGAGAAGGTGAGGGCATATATTGTGAGGAGAGCAGCAGATCCTAAGGAGATCAGTAGGGGGCCTATAAACGCGATAGTTCTAGACCCTCCCAAGATACCCAGCCACCACGCTGACGATGTGAAGAGCGTGCTCGGAGACATAGATATAGTTACAATGGCTGTTGCAGCCCCCACAACCCTTATGCATGTCCACATGATAAGCATGAGACTCTCTGAAAACACAACCAAGCAGAGAATCCTAGACATACTAGGGGAAACCCCTAGAATCGCAACCGTAAGCTCGGATCAGAGTGGGATAACCTCTACAGCAGAGATTATAGAGGTTGCAAGAGATATGGGGAGGCCTAGAGGCGATGTATACGAGAATGTGGTGTGGGAGGAGAGCATAGATGTAAGGGGTAACGAGGTAAACCTGATACAGGCGATACACCAGGAGGCGATTGTAGTTCCAGAGAACATAGATGCAATAAGAGCTATAACAGGTATGGAAAAGGACTGGAGGAGAAGCATCGCAAAAACAGACTCAACCATCGGAATAGTCAGGACATTCGCAAAAGCATAGTGTCTAAAGAGCTGTATCTGTTTTTATAATTAGAAACAATATTAGAAACAATTATCAACCAGCGATCCGTTTTTAATGTACGATAAAGCCTACCCCTAGCTCCCAACTCTCTCAACAATCACCTGGATCACCGAATGTCTCGAAGCCCTCTTCATATGGATATAGCCTTTCTCCAACTCCTCCCACACACCATCTGGATCCTCTACAAGTGAGTAGTAGCTCCCAGACTCTTCACATTTTCACCTAGTGGGAGCCGGATATCAAACATAGCTCCGGGAAGGGGATTTTTTAGCTGCCTCACCATCTGGAAATAGATCTTTCACCGCTTTTGCATTAGCTAGCCACCCACAGTTATCGAAGATCATTACTGGAACGGGGTTGTTTATAGGCTATATAGTAAAAGGCATCTGGTACCCCGAATATGAAAGATCCATTGCCTACTGTGGCTATAACATACTTGCCAGTAGCAATTCTATATCCTACCGCGGCTCCTAAAACCCATCCAAGGTAGCCCATGGAGGGATTCCCAATGTATGATCCATATTCATCGAAATCAGCATATCTAGGATTAAATGGGTACTCATTTAGGATCGCCAAGCCGTATTTAGATGCAAGTCTACCTATCTCATAGGATAGGTAGAAGGGGTCCACAGGCTTCTCATCTAAGATTTTCTCAATATATTTCTTTTTCTCACCCTCCTGCTTAGCCTTGAGAGCCAGGATCTCTTCCTTCATATAGCTTTTTGACTTGACATGGAGTAGGATATTGTCAAGCGCGTCTGATACTGTGGATTGTATACATAAATCACACCGGAAACTATTAATGGCATATATACCTAGAGAGGGTCAATATCAATCCATATAACCCTTGCATCTGCTCTAGCTTTTGTATCCTTGGAATCCAGGGTACATCATTTTCTATAACTATCAATAGATCTGCTTTCTCTATATCATAGCTATCGATAGCCGTAGGGCTTTTCGAAGGATAGCTAAGAGTCTCACCTACATAGTTTATAGGGTATTCCCACGCTATCTGCAAATCGCCTTAACTATTCGAACCATTCTCTCCCCCTACAAGATCATCCCCAAGTTATGATCGCTGGTCTCTCAGCTTCATTGATCATTTCCGAAGACTCTTCAACAGCCCTTCTAGATATCCTAGGCTCGCTGGAAGCCTTGGGATAGGGCTTTCTAGGCTCTACATATTCCACACTAACCCCTCTGGGGATCATTATATATATAGGGCCTCTTGGCTCGCTATATGCTATCTGAAACCCCCTTAGGATCACATCCAGAGCCTGTCTCCCAACCCTGATCTCGTATTCCCACTTACCCATTGCCTAACGATACCCTCTTGATCTTTGGCCTCTTGTGAGCAGTGGATCCTTATATTTCTCGAAGCCCTATCGAGATCCTCCATATAGGGGGATCTCCCAACGATAACTATAAGTGGTATCCAAGATACATGGCAATTCATTATAACCCCTAGAGCATTTGCAGTTTAAGTGTTGTGTGCACAGCTAAAACCCCTATTTTCCCTCCAAGGGAATACCCAATCGCAACTGCTGCAGCGGTGATCCCATGTAGAACCACAACAAGATCTGGAAGACTCTCATCCCTCACCTTCTCCTCTATGAAAGCTGGATAATCCGTCCATATACTATGAAGATCTCATCAACGCCGATGTCCCTAGGTAAGGATTATTCTTGCAGCTATAGGCATAGTCCCACAATCTGATATATGCTAAGGAAGGGATATAGAAGCGATTGAATCATCGATCTCACCCTCCTCTCTAGCGGAAACCCTTGCTCATAATGTAGAATAATGGGTAAGGATAGCCGCTGACTAGCCATGGATAAGGGGTTGGGCTATATATTCGTATAAATACGTGTCCATTGGCTAATGGATATAGGTAATACTATCTCTTCTCGCCTTTCTCCTTTTCCTCTTTCTCCCTCATCTTCCTTAGCGCGTATCCAACCATCATTGATGCATATATATGCTTCCACGCCTCAGACCTATCGCCATATTCGTCGGTGACCTTTCTAGCTAGTTCTCTGAGCTCGAGGCCTCTTCAAGTGTTAACTCTTCCTTCTCAAGAAGCTCTTTGATCCTCATCCACTCCTCTTTAGAGATAGGTTTCATAGTGGCTAGCTTCACCATTCTAGCAGCCTTATTCTATAGCATCGACGCTTCTAATGGTTATAACCATCCTTGGGAGGTTAAGTATTCTATGAAGAACTCCCGATAAGATCTAAATGACTCTCCAAGCCCTGTGATCCTCCTATCTATATATTCCTTAAGCTCCTCGAACTTTCTATCAATCGATTCAAACCTCTTATCAATCTCATTAAATCTAGCATCGATCTCAGAGAATCTCCTACCAAGCCGATATGCTATTCCTCCAAGAGCAGATAGAACAGGGATCAACACCGCCGGAATATCGATCACATTTATATTCATTGGCTAATCCTACCTACTTAGACATCTATAATCAACTACTAATTTATAACATCTATAGAGCGTTCCAGCCTATTGTGACTTTATATTAATGATCACTGGTTTGAAACTACTTAGAGGCTTTACAGCGAAAATTAGATCCTAGCTAACTAGAGGTTCCAAGCTCTATAGCACTAAGGAATCTATGATAGCTATATGTTATCACCAGATCTCTAGGCTATATCTTTTTCAGGGCTAGAATATATAGCACTGCAGATTCATAACATAAAATATTAACAAAATAGAAGCATCATCTATAGATAGAGAGCCACCATATTTACCGTTTTTACGATATATAAGGGGGATTTCTGTGGGCCTGACCATTGGGGGTTTTCTAATAGGATTTGGTGCTTGTCTCTTGATATTCTCACTAGGAGGCCTCTATGGATCTTATACAGCGTATTATGGAGCTATGAGTTGGGTGGATGAGGTTGTTATGATATATAATATAAGCCATAGTGATCCTTATGTGAAGAGTCTTAATGTTATGAGGAATATATCTGCGATCCTTAACCCTATAAACAGTATCCTCAGAATATTGCCTGGTGTTGATCAGGGTGTTGAGGATGCACTTAAACAGCTATCCTATATATCCACTGTATCAAGCTATATGGAGAGCATTCAGGCTGCTAGTGAGAGGGCTATCAGAGGAATAGCTTTGCTTGAGATCCTGGCCTGGATATTCATGGCATTATCATTAGTAGCGGTTGCGATGATAGTCGTGGGCTTTACAGTAGTTAGAAAAGGTGCTAGGGGCCCAGCTGTGTAGTAGTTATTAATGTGTGTGGAGAATTGGTTATGGTGTAGATAGTGACTTCCATAACGCCTGCAAGGGAGAGGGATGAGGTTGTTGTGGTTGGGAGGGAGAGGCCGTATAGATATGCGCTCGATATAATTGTTAGGATGAACCAGGGGAGCGATAGAATAACGATTGTTGGGAGGGATAAGAATATTCCAAAGGCTATAACTGTATATAATATCCTCAGGGACAGGCTTGGAGATGCTTTAGAGCTTAGGGGGGTTAACATAGGCTCGATGTACAGTAAGAGGAATAGGAGGATCTCATATATAGAGATAAAGATCTCGAGAAAGATCTAGAGGATCCTATATGGGCTCTCAGGAAGACCCAGATCCCTGGAAGATCGATTTAAGAAATGTTGCGGGCTCTCTGAGAAATCTCCTCATAGTCTATATCGTAGGGCTCTTCATGCTATTTATATATATATCCCTCCTCGGGATAGGGTTGAGGATCCTGCTAGAACTGAGCATCCAAGGTAGAGAAGTTATAATGGCTATATACGGTGCTACGCTAACAACTCTATGGCTCTATGGCTGGTGGACGTCTATCAAATATCTTAGAAAGGCCTTTATATCGAGAGCTGGCTAGACTATGCAAATGACTTGACTCACTGGGAGAAAGGGCTATTGCTCTCCATGTGACAATCTCCTTATCATCTCCCCAACGATCTCGGCTTTATGCTTTCTAATCTCTTCCATCAATTTCCTCAAGTTCTTAGAACCTCTTCTATACTCCTCAACCCAGATCCTCGCAAACTCACCGCTTCTAACCCTTTCCGCGGCTATCTTCATGTTCTCCTTAACCCTCTCATCTATTACTGTCGGGCCTACTGTTAGGCCTCCAAATTTAGCTGTGTCTGAGACGCTTTCTAGCATCCCTGTGAACCCCCTCTCATATATTAGATCCATTATGAGTTTAGCCTCGTTTATAACCTCAAAGTAGGCTACCTCGGGCTGGTATCCAAGCTCTACTAACACCTCGAAGCCTTTTTTAAGCAGCTCTAGAAGGCCTCCCACGAGGACTGTCTGCTCCCCTATAAGATCCGTTTCCGTCTCCTCAGCGAATGTCGTCTCTATAACCCCTGCCCTAGTAGCCCCAATACCCTTCGCTATTGCCAAAGCATATTCAAGGGCTCTCCCACTGTAGTTGTTCTCAACAGCTATTAGTGCTGGAACCCCTCTTCCCCTTAGAAACTCCTCCCTAACCTTCCTCCCAGGGGCTTTTGGAGCCACCATTATAACATCTACATCTCTCGAAGGCCTGATCAAGCCGAATCTTATGTTGAATCCATGGGCGAAATCCACCACCATCCCCCTCCTGAGGTTTGGCTCAACCTCGTTTCTCCACACCTCGGGCTGTGCCATGTCGGGTATTAGCATCATGATAACATCCGCCCTTCTAACGGCTTCCGCAACGCTATATACTTTAAAGCCTTCTCTAGAGGCTTCCTCCCAGGACTTCCCCTTTCTAAGACCTATTATCACGTCGAGCCCGCTGTCCCTTAGATTCAATGCCTGTGCCCTCCCCTGGCTTCCATATCCTATAACAGCTATCACCTTCCCCGCTAGGGGGTCTAGAGATGCATCCTGATCTCTATAGATTTTTGCCATCAAATCACCTCAACCCTTTCTACATCTAGCGAGACTAATATTTTTTTCCTAACCCATTCTATCTCGTTCTCCTCACCCCTAACCCTTATAAGAACCTCAACATCTCCGTTGGAGTCGAATTTGGAGGATATCTCGATAACCTGTATCCTGCCTCTTCTAACAATGTTTATGATCCTTGCGAGGGAGTCTAGACCCATGGAGGCTTTCACCGCTAGGATCCTCTCCATATGAGATCTACCTCTAGCCCTTCTGGCGGGATCGCATTTGCAAGCCACTCTCCCGGCTTTACCCATGGTAATACTATGTCTTTCTCATTATCCAGGGTTACATCTATGATCACGGGCTCGTCGTTCCTCACATATCTCCTCACGATAGACTCGATCTCATCGTATGTAGATGGCTTATAACCATCTATCCCATATGCCTCTCCAATCTTTATGAAATCCGGTATGCTGCTGAACTCAGTCGCTATAACTCTCCTCGAGTACATATACATCTGCCATTGCTTTACCAGCATGAGGGCTCTATTATCGAATATAACCACTATAACTGGGAGATCATAGTCCCTTATAAGGGATAGGTTATTCATAGTCATCTGGAAAGATCCATCTCCATCTATAACTGCTACCGGCCTGTTCCTGGCAGCGATCTTAGCACCTATGGCAGCAGGCAACCCAAAGCCCATGGTCCCCAGACCAGCGCTTGTTATAAACGTACCCGGTACATAGACATCCCAGTGGAGCTCGCACCACATCTGGTGGCTCCCAACCCCCGTGGTTACAATGGAGCTTGGGGGAAGGGCTCTTCTAAGGATTTTAAGCACCTTCCACGGTGCGAAGGGCTTCATCTCATCCGCCTTCCTAGCTATGTAGTCCTCATATTTCCTCCTAATATCCCTCAGCCATGCTAGAAAGCTTCTCTTACCATCCACAGGTTTCTGCGACTCTAGCTCGAAAACCTCTGGGAGTAGCTTTAACATCTCTTTAAGGGCCTTCTTAGCATCTGATACAATGCCTATCTCTGTCCTCACATTTTTACCTATCTCGCTGGGATCTATATCGATGTGGATTATAGCTTTAGCATTCATCTCCTTAAACCTCCCAACCGTTCTATCGCTGAACCTAGTTCCAACAGCTAGCACAGCATCGGCATTGGCTAGAGCAGCGTCAGCCTCTAGCCTTCCATGCATCCCAGCAGGCCCCATGTAGAGGGGGTGGTCGTTTGGCACACAGTTCTTCCCAGGAAATGTAGAGACTATCGGCATCCAGAGGATCTCTGCGAGCGATGTAGCCTCATCCCAAGCACCGCTCCAGCAAACCCCTCCCCCTATAAGCATAGCGGGTCTCTCAGCCCTCACCAAGATCTTGAGGGCCCTTAATATATCCTCCCCGCTGGGATCCGGGTTAGATGTTCTGGGCCTGATCTTGAGCTTCGGGTTGGGGTTATCAATAACCATGCCTAGCTGAACATCTCTAGGGATGTCTATGAGCACAGGACCCGGCCTACCCTTGGTAGAGGCTACATAGCCTGTCACAAATGCGCTCACAACATCTTCAGGAGACCTCACCTGTATGTTGAGCTTCGTGATCGGGAACGTAACACCAACTATATCTGTCTCTTGAAATCCATCCCTCCCAAGGATAGATGTTGCAACCTGCCCGCTTATAGCGACTACAGGGGAGCTATCCATATATGCATTTGCAAGCCCGGTAACTAGGTTAGTTGCCCCAGGCCCGCTGGTAACTAGCACAACACCTGGCTTCTTAGTGATCCTTGCATATGCATCCGCTGCATGTATAGCCCCCTGCTCGTGCTTAAATAGGAAGTGCTTTATATCCTCTGCATCGTAGAGAGCATCATAGAGGGGCATTATGCTCCCGCCAGGTATTCCAAATACATGTCTAACCCCGAGTCTCCGCATAGCATTTACAAGTGCATCTACAGCCCTTATCTTGACCTGATTTCCAAGGGCATCACCCAAAGTTCCATCACAACCACCGAAAACCCATCACCTATCGAGCCTTATAAGCCTTTCCATCTGAAAGATCTATTTTAACATATATAGATTAAAGATCGACGTTGGTTAGAAGCTAAAGAGTATAGATAATAGAGCATCCAAATATGGGGATATGTCTTCCAAAGATAATATGGGATATAGTCTCATGCTACAGCCGCTTATATATAAATGAAGCATCTGTAGATATTATAGATAAGTACAAAAACAAATTAATACTTTATGGCGGTTTATGTGGTGTTAGATAGATCTAGGTTGCTCATACACATATCCTCACTCATAATGACTCTAGTTGTCATGGGATCTGCTATAGCAATGTGGAGCTATAGCCTAAAGATAAAAACTATCATTAATACTGGGGAAGTCGATGTTGAATTTGGATATGTAGAAACCTATGATCCTCCGGGATATAATGATCCTGGCTATGACAAGGATGTTGCCACATGCTATGCAGATAAGATAGAAATGAGGATGAGGATCCAGATAATCCTACCGGGAATAATGATCTGGATCTAAACATAACGATTGTGAATGCATATCCAAGTTATAACTGCACAGTAACCTTCGAAATAAAGAACACAGGAACAATACCGGTTATAGGACCACATATAACTACTGACAGCAACTTCGATAGCTGGAATGGCACATATGCGATGTGTATAGGCAACTTCACAGAAACAACGATAAACCCCGGAGGAAGTGTATGGTTCAAGATAAGATGCCATGTGCCACAAGCTGCAGAGGATAATCATAGATATGAAGGTCGGATCTATCTGATGCCCCACCAGTGGAACGAGGAGCCAACCACGACGACACCTCCCATTCTGCAACCACAGATCAGGAAGTTCTTCACAGACAGCGCAGGCGGCCAGCTACCATATGATGGGGAGAGTTTCTATCTGACCTCCTCCCCGCCCTGAAGAGCGGGGGTTCCCCGGCCCCTTACAGGCGGTAAATATAAGCAGTGTGGGTCCACCAGGTAACAAAAAGTTCGGCGAAGCTAGCCCTAAACACGTGGTCAATACAGTAGACTTCCAAAACGGTGGAGATGTCATTAATAGTCTCAATATAACGGATTATCTTCCAGCTGATTGGAAAGCATCGCATCCCGGCAATAGCATTGCTATATGTAAGTATACCTCGCTACCAAGCGGCTTCCCATACAACTCAGGATGGCCGAGTCTCTCATGAACAGGAGGAACACAGCTGGCCACTATTGTTAGCTACGGAGGAGGTAACTTTACCAACACATATTACAACCTGAAAGCCTCGCCCTTTAGGGCGGGGATGGCTAAGGCTTATAAGCCTTCTGTGTTTGGCTTTTTGGGGGCTCTATTGCCTCTGGTGTTGAGGGTTTGCTAACCCTTTTAATAGGCATGGGGGTTAGTCCCGAGCCAGAGGCTGTAGAGCTCTTCAGAAGATATAGGATAGCCCTGAACTATGCCATGAACAAGATCCTAAATCTGAATCTGAAAACCATCGAGGAGGTTCATAGAGAGCTATACAGAGAGCTTAGAGAGTGGTTTGGACTACCATCTAGGATTGCTGTTGATTGTTATAGGGATGCAATTGCAAATGCAAAGGCTTGGAGAAATAATCCTAAGAAAGGTAGACGCCCCAGGGTTAAGAGGCTGAGCATGCTGCTGCACCCCGGATCAGGATATAGAATTAAAGAGGGCTATGTAGAGATCATAGGGAGGATCAAACTTAAGATCATAGGCTGGGATAGGAGATATGACCAGTATGAGAATAGAGAGGCTAGGCTTGTCTATAAAGAGGGGGAGATGATCCTCTGGATATCTAAGAGGATCCCAGGGCCGAAGCAATACCAGCCAAGAGATGTTGTGGCAATAGACATTAATGAGAGGATGATAGTCTATGGAGATGACAGGATAAACAGGGATATAGACAGGGCTATTGATAGAGCCTATAGATGGAAGGTATTGGCAGAGAGTCTTCAGAGGAGATATTCATCATCTAGATATCCAGCCTGGATGAGGAGAATAGGTATACTGAATAGGGTTAGATCATATCATAGGAAGGCTAGAAACATCCTCGAGGACTGGGCTAGAAAATCATCACTAAAGATCGTTAGGCTGGCTGTGAAGCATCAACACGCTGTTGCTAGAGAGGATCTCACAGGGCTTGTAGAATCACTTAGAAAGCTTCCTAAGAACCATAGAACAAAGCTGATCATAATGGGATACTCAAGGCTTGGAAAATGGATAGATTGGCAATCGCTAAGCACGGAGCACCACTTGCAACAGTGGATCCCAGGGGCACATCCTCGGAATGCCCACTATGTGATTCAAAGCTTGATGAGAACGGATGTAGAAGATTAAGATGCTCTAGATGTGGCTTCGAAGCATATAGAGAAGTCATTGGAAAACTAAACATTAGGAAGAGGGCTATGAAAATACTTGGGATCAAAGTAATTTCTGGAGGAGTTCTGACCCCCTCACAGCCCCCCAAATGATAGATGTAAGCATATAGATGGGGGAAAACAATGAACCGCCTGTAAGGGGCTGGAAAACTAGCCCTTCAGGGCGGGGAGGAGGTCAGATAGATGTGGGTGGCTCTTGTTCGATATTCTATTGGCGTTTTTATCTATTTCCTATCCCCCCAAAGGGCGAGGCTTTCAGCTGTAAGAGTCTGAGAGTCGGAGAATTTATAAGGACTGTTGCAGAAGTTGTGACGAGTCTACGATCTACGAGGGCCTTCCATAGAGCACTTAACCTTTAAAGTTATAAAGTTGAAGCTGTGGAGCTCATGAACCTTTAGGCCTAGAATACGAAGACCAGCTATACATAGCCAACAACCGTGGGATGTGAGATTCACAGGTGATACGGATAATAGGGGCTTCGATAAAATACTCCTTAAAAATCTTCTAACAATCGCGGTATTAGATCGTCTGATGTATAGCTGTTTCGCTTGCTAGCGGTTAGCCACACCCATATTTATTTCTTCATCACAGTTGAAAGCCTCGCTATTCAGAATGGGTTTGAGGCCAAAGGTGCTATGGGTTTTCAAGTGCTTTTTCCAGGGCTCTTCTATATAGGATCCATCCTATTATGAGTATTGCTATGCTAGCCGCTATCGCGGGTGCTGAGTATTGGATTGCCTCTGCAGTCTCCCACCCGTATACAGCTATGTTTCTAATGCTATCTACTATTCTGGAGAGTGGGTATATGTTGGCGAAGATCTGGAGGCTGCTGGGGAGTAGGAATTTTGGGATTGCAATCCCTCCTAGGAACATTGTGGGGAAGGCTATCATGTTCGCTATTGCCGTAGCTGCTTCTGATGTTCTGATGAATGGTGCTATTATAAATCCTAGGCCCATTGTGCCTATAGCTCCTACTAGGAGGAGGGCTATGGCTACCCATATGTAGGCCGGGATCCTATATAGATCTGCTCCTAGGGCTATCCCTAGCAGGATTATAGCTGTAGACGTTATCGATATCGAGACAAGCCCAGATATTATCCTTGCTATGAATATCCTGTAGCCTTTGATAGGGCTTGAGAGTATTAGCTGGAGAACACCGCTCCTCCTAGCCTCAACTATAGAGCCTACTGATGTGAATAGCCCGCTATATAGTATCATAAAGCCTATGGTGCTTATTACATAGTATGTCTTGAGCCCCTCTGGAGTCGATATATAGCTTCCCTTAACCTCTGTGTAGGAGGTGCTGATCGGCTTTGCTAAGAAGATCGCATATTTATATGCCTCAACAGGCATGTAGCTCCTAGCTATTTCTATAATCCTCTCAACATATATAGATCCAAACCTGCCTATAAAAGACTCTAGAGAGCTCTTCGCTGCCTCAGATGGTTGCAGGTTGCTAACATATACTATAGAGACATATGTTTGATTCGCGGTAGTCAGGTTCTCCCCAAACCCCCTTGGGATTATAAGGCCTACATCATATCCCCCGCCTCTTATAACCTCCTCTAAGCTGCTGTTCACATAAGCAACTCTATATATCCCAGCGTTTCCTATGGCATCTATAAGGGTTCTCGAGAGTGTGGAGTTATCGAGATACTGGATCGCTACAGAGAAACTCACATTAGATCCACCTGGGTTTCCAAACACAGCAACTATTATGGAGAGGTAGACTAGGGGGAAGACTATTGTCCAGAATAGAAGCTGTTTCTCTCTAAATATGGACTTAACATATATGTACACCTCGTAAAGATATTGCGAAGCCGGCAATAGCTACACCTCCATAGCCTCACCTGTGACTCTTAGGAAGACCTCTCCAAGACCTGGCCTTCTAATCTCAACCCTCTCAGGTGTGTAGCCCTTGGCTATATATGCTGCCACTATAGCCCCCAAATCCCTCCCCGGATCTCTTGTCTCGTAGAGAGCCATCCTCTTACCCTTATCAGTTCCGCTAAAACCCTCTAGATCCAGAGGCCAGACACCCTCTGGAAGATATATAGCTATCATAGGCTTTGGCGCGTATCTCTCGATTAGTTCTGAAGCGCTTCCAGAAACCACTATTTTCCCTCTATGCATTATAAATACTTTTGTCGAGTATCTCTCAGCCTCATATGGGTTGTGGGTTGAGTAGATAATAGTTCTACCCCTAGCTATTTTTAGAAGAAGGCTCCAGAGATCCTGTAGAGCTGAGGGGTCTAGACCAGATGCAGGTTCGTCGAGGATTATAACCTCTGGATCGTGGATCAGTGCTGAGGCTATCGAGAGTCTCTTAAGCATCCCACCGCTATATCTGGAAACAGGATTGTTAGCATGATCAGCAAGTCCTAGGACTTCTACAAGCTCTTTAGCCCTTCTCCTCGAATCCCATATACCCAGCCCCCTAGCCATTCCAATCCAGACGAGGTTCTCATACCCTGTTAGAGATCTCTCAAATACCGTGGCCTGGGGTGAGAAGCCTATATACCTCCTAGCCCTCTCCATCTTATCTTCAGAACCCCATAGGTCTATCCCTTTTACATATACCTTGCCAGAGGAGGGCTTCAGAGCGCCGCCTAACATAGATAAAAGGGTTGTCTTACCGCTTCCATTGGGCCCCATAATAGCTATGATCTCCTTATCAGCTACTATAGAAACAGAGTCCACGGCCACGAAGGATCCAAATCTCTTTGTAACGTTCTCTGCTATAATATCCCCCATATTTGATCCTCCCAATCGATATTTCATATATTCTACTTACTGAAAGATATATATGTACGTGGAATAAGATCTTATTGAAAGCTTATAAAGCCCAACTCCTTACATTCATGTGACAGGATTCCGAGGTGGTGGAGGATGGCACAGCCGCAGCCTGTAAATACAGTGCTAGTTGGTAAGAAGCCTGTTATGAGCTATGTATTAGCAATACTACAGCTGGCCAGCCAAGGAGTTAACGAGGTGGTTGTCAAGGCAAGGGGGAGGGCTATTAGCAGGGCTGTAGATGCTGTGGAGATTGTGAGAAGCAGATTCCTCAAAGACGGAATCACCATAGAGAGGATAAACATTGGGAGTGAGGAACTGCAGAGCAAAGAGGGTAAGAGAGCTAGGGTATCTACAATAGAGATCGTTATCAAGGTAAAGAGATAGGTTTTTTAAAAGGGCAGTAGGAAAACTGCGAACAAACTATTTCATCCAAACCCCAGCTATAACATCTCAACAGTTTCCTGCGCTATATACACGCTATGATCTGCTATTCTCTCGAGGTACATGAGGATCAGTAGATCCAGGGTTGAACATAGATCCGTGGATCTAGATGCTCTAGAGAGTGTTTGGAATAGCTTCTCATCAACCACTCTATCCATCTCTATAACACCCCTCGCCAACCCCTTATCCCTCTTTAGAAAAGCCTCTATGCTCTTTCTAACCATCTCCCTCACATATCCAGCAACCTCTGAGGATCCCCTCAGCTCGCATGCCTTGCTAGAGCCTCTAAGCACTGTTGACAGTATTGTTGATATGTCTAGGGCATACCTAGCAAACCTATATAGCCCATAGGATATCTCTAGCGACGCTATCAACCCCCTTAGATCTGATGCTGTTGGTTGGAACCTAGCTATTATCTCTATAATGCTGCTGTGTATCTCGAGCCTCCTCCTCCTAACCTCGTCAACCCTTCCCCTTATCACATCGGGCGACGCCTTTAATGTAACCACGTCCTCAACAATCTTCTCCGAGATCGCTGAGAGCTCCCTAAGCCTTGATTCGAGCCTCGATATATACTGATCTATGGGTCTCAAGCCACCATCCTCCCTGTAACATATTTCTCCGTGAGCTCGCTCTCAGGCCTCGTGAAGATCTTGGATGTTGGACCTACCTCGACGAGCCTCCCATCATATATGAAGGCCACATAGTTAGAGACCCTCGATGCTTGGAATGGGTTGTGGGTGACTAGGACAACTGTTAGGTATTCCCTGAGCTCTGTTATCAGGCTCTCGATCTTGGATGTGGCCATGGGATCTAGATTAGATGTTGGCTCATCCATTAGAAGAGCCTTAGGTCTCATGGCAAGGGCTCTGGCTATGCATAGCCTCTGCTGCTGCCCACCAGATAGCTTTCCCGCGGGCATATCAAGTCTATCCCTCACCTCATCCCATAGATAGGCCCTTTCAAGGGCCCATCTAACAAGCTCATCAAGCTCCCTCTTGCTCCTAACCATCCTGTTGATCTTGGGTCCGAGGGCAACGTTCTCATATATAGACATATTCGGTATTGGGTTGGGAATCTGGAAAACCATACCGATCATCCTCCTAACCGATGAGGGATCAGCGGAGTCGCTATATACATCGAGGCCATCCACGATCACCCTACCCTCAACCCTGGCCTCTGGATATAGATCTAAGATCCTGTTTATAGCCCTTAAAAGGGTTGACTTGCCACTCCCAGAAGGCCCCATTATAGTGAACACCGTGTTGCTCGGTATGGATAGGCTGACACCCTTTATAACCTCTCTAGAGTCGAACCAAACCCTCAGCCCCTGGATCTCTATCGAAGCACCCCTAGAACCCATAGTCTCACCCCCTGCTCGATATGATCCTTATAGCTGTGAAAAGAGCTATAGATATTGCTAGAAGCATAAACGCGGCTCCCCATGAGGCCTCGACCCAGTTGCTATAGCCGGATAGAGCCATTGTATATATTCCAAGTGTTAGAGCTCCTATGGGCTTTAAAAGGGCTTCCAAGCCTCCTGAGGGATAGTATTCGCTCCCAAATGCTGTGAATAGGAGGGGAGCCGTCTCACCCATAGCCTTTCCAACCCCTATGCCTATTCCAGCCAATATAGATGCTTTCACATATCTCAGCAATATATATGAGGATATAAGCCTAGAACCCCCTAGAGAATAGACTGCCTCTCTAAGATGCGTTGGAACCTCTCTAAGGCTCACCTCAACCTGGGAGTATATGAAGGGGGTCATGATTATCGCCAGGGCTATGGAGCCTGAGAGGGCGCTGAACCTAGGTATAGGGCTGTGAAGCCCGATAGCCTGGAGACCTAGATCCAGGATCCTTAATACTCCATATACTGTGAGGCCTACTACGATTGTTGGAAACTCTATCATAGTCCTAACAAATGTAGATGTTATAGGGCCAAGCCTGGTTCTAACACTTTGTGTTGTGTAGACCGCAGCCAATATAGATATTGGTATCCCTATAAGCGATGCAACAGTTGTGAGGATAAGCGTCCCAACGATATAGGGTCCTACACCCCCAATAGCCTCGGAGCCTGGGATAGCTCTCTCCTCGAAGAAGAAGCCTGGGAAGTTCTTAGATATAGCTTTAACACCGTTGACCGCTACAACGGCTATGAGGTGTATTAGCGGTGTTAGCCCGGCTACTGTGATCACTACTGCTAGGGCTAGCCCTGCATATGATCTAAGGATTCTAGTCTCCATATCTAGCCCCCCTCGAAATCGCTATAACCGCTATATTTACTGCGAGGCCTATGGCGAATAATATCAGCGCAGCCCCGAATATCGCTGGAACCATGTAGTAGTATGATTCTGCATTCTGATACTGATCAGCTATTAGGCTTGCAATGGTATAGCCTGGGTTTAGGATCTTCCAGAACTCCGGGTTCACCACATTACCAACAACCATTGACACAGCGATTGTCTCCCCCACAGCTCTTCCATATGCTACCATAGCAGCAACGAGGATAGCCCTTCTAATATATCTTACCTTTAACATTATAACCTCGAACCTTGTTAACCCGAGAGAGTATAGGGCCTCATCAACATATTTCGGAACACTATACAATGCCTCCCTAACTATTGCTGTTGCGAATGGCGAGATCATGATTGAAAGTAGTATCGATCCTGTGAAAAGGGAGGTGCCAAGAGATCCTGGGGATCCCAGGTAGCTCTTGAGAGCACTTAGCAGGGGGTTTTCTGCTATATTCGCTAGCAGCGGTGCTAATACGAATAGTCCCCAGAGACCATATATCACTGTTGGTATGCTGGCAGAGAGGTCTACGAGCGAGCTGATAAGGGGTTTAAGTCTTCTAGGCAAGATCTCCACGATCGTTATCGAGGATGCCACAGCCATTACCAAGGCTATCGATATTGCCATGACGCCAGTTATAAGGGTTCCTCCCAAGGCGAATAGTATTCCATATCTCTCCCTAACCCCGCTCCAAACACTTGTTGATATGAAGTTCACCCCCTCTTTAATAAAGATCCTGAGACCCTCGATGCCCAGTATAGCTACAATTATAATTACAGTCGCAATTATAGCTAGATTTGAGATCCCTATTAATCCAAAAAGATCTTTTCCCTTTAAAAAGCCACGTATGGGGGTCACCCCTATATTCCTAAGCCCTGCTCCACATATTTAACAGCTATTCTTGCTAGCTCTGGTGGGAGGGGTAGGTAGCCCTCTACTAGGTTCTCCGGCTTCTGCCCCTCGGTCAGGATCCATTTCAGAAATACCGAGATCGCCCTAGCCATGTCTGGATCCTTGGCTATGTCTTTATATATAAATATATATGCAAGCCCAGCGATTGGATATGTATTAGGCCCCTCCCTGTTAATGAAGCTCTTCGGAACATCGCCCCAATACGCATTCGGGGGTGGCAGGTTCTTAGCCCCTCTTTTAAGGGCCTCGGAGACCGTCTCTGGAGATGGCTTAACGAAGTTGCCGTCTTTATTCTTAACGGCTGCTGTTGGCAGTCTATTCACTATTGCATAGGCATATTCAACATATCCTATTGAGTAGGCTGTGCCCTTTACCTTTGCAGCTACACCCTCGTTTCCTCTCCCACCCTCTCCATATCCCAGAGCGTCTCTGGGCCACTCAACTGTGTACCCATAGCCTATTCTGGTTCTCCACTCCTCAGATACATCTGAGAGGTAGAGTGTAAATAGGGCTGTTGTGCCGCTACCATCGCTCCTGTGGATCGCCCTTATAGGCTCGTGGGGAAGCAGGGATCTACACTCCTCTATCTGAAGCTCCTTTACTCTATTATCATCCCAATATATGATCTTGCCAAGATATATGTCTGCCAGCACCTCCCCGCTTAGCCTGAGAGGTCCACAGCGGTTCTCATCCCACGAGGGAAGGTTATATATGATCGAGATTGAACCAGCTACTACGGGTATCTGGATGAAATCAGATCCAGATGCTACTAGTCTCTGATACGTTGTATTAGATATTGGTATATCCGATGCCCCGAAATCCAAGCTTCGATCGAACCACTTGGCCTCGCCAGCACCGCTTCCAATCGACTGGTAATTAACTATTACAAGACCGCCGGACACAGATCTGAATCTCTGGATCCATGATTGCATCTGTATATTAACAAAGGTAGAGCCTCCCCCAGTAATAGTTATAGGTTTACTGGGAAGAACAGCCTTAACAGTAATATCACCATAGCTAAACACCAGCTGAGAAGATTGAGAAGAACTCCGAGTTTCCATAGGAGTGTTCGCCATATTTGTGGCAGGTGATGGGGAAAGCTGTTTAGGGCTTTGAATATACATTGTATAGGCTATCGCACCCAGCACAACTATAGCCAAAACAGCTATCGTAGCTAAGAGAACTCTATTCACACCCACACCAAATACTTATACAAAAGTAAGGCCATATATACATACATATGGAAACATATGCCTAGAGATATATGATGGGATAAATTAGAATAGCATATGTATAGAAGATTGAGATAAAGCCTGATCCTTTAAGCTAGAAGATTGCCGAAAACAAAAAGACACTGAATCTTAATAAACACAAGGAGGCGGGAGGGGGCAACAGACATATTGTCCCTAATCCACAAACCATATCCCTAAGCCCTGAGGTTACCCTCAAGGCCTAGAGATATGGTTTGTGGATTAGGAGGCGCCTGTCTGTTGTCCCCTCCCAATAAATATCTATAAAAAGGGATTGTTATAAGTTTTTATGGTAATAATACTGATTTGATCTTACATGGAGATAAATATTACTGAAGAAAGTTTATAGTGAGGCTCACAGCTCTCTTCATCGGTAATACGGGTTAGCGCTTTATATATTCTTTTCTATGCTCACCGCGCAGGGATCGGGAAAAGGCTGGACTTCACACAAGCTATAGACTTGAAAGTTTATATCAGATCTATTGATTATATATAGAAGATCGAGAACATTTCGAAGATAACAGGGTTTGGCTAGATCATTGGGGATGCAATGAGCGCTAGGTGATGATAAGATAAATAAAGACAATAGCCTCCTTTTGGGCGGGCGCTGTGTTTATCGGTAGAATCCTATGTAGAAGTCTCTGTATCTTTCTCTATAGATCTTTTTTAGCGGGTGTTCCAGCGATATGACCACGACCGGGTTGCCGACTTCTTTTAAGATCTTCTCTTCGATCTTCTCAACAGTTGGTGGCCAGAGGAACATATAGATCAGGTCGTATCCCCTTAGATCTACGTTGAATATGTTTCCCCACACGAATCTGGCTCTTCCACTGCACTTCTTGAATCTAGATGCGATCCTGCTCCACATAATCTTGATAGGATCTATTTCTACACCTGTGCACCTGGCTTTGGAGAATATCTCGAGTGCTTTGAAGCATACTCCCCCAAACCCGGATCCCAGGTCTATGATCTCTAGATCCTCTTTCCCGGCTAGGTACTTATTAACGGAGTATCTTAGAACCTCGGCAACATCCTTCTTGGGTGATGGGGCATATCCTGCTCCCCATATCATGGGTATCAATAGATATGCTACTATTGCTAGCGGGGTTAGGAGTATCAAGAGGTATATATTACTTGTTATTGTATCCTCCATATCTGTGAGATCCTCTAGGCTATTTTCAAGCTATCTCTTTGATAGAAACTCCTTGATCCTTCTTTTAGTCTCCTCCCTCATGGCAGATTCTGCTATCAGCTTGAAGCCCTCTTCTATGTATCTTAGCTTCTCCACTGCTATAGCTTTTTTAATAGATGCCACTGCTTCTGGATCTGAAGATGCTATTTCCCTCACCACCTCCCTAGATCTTTTTTCTAGGAGCTCTTGATCTACAACCTCATCTACAAGACCTATGGCATGTGCTTCATCAGCAGATATAGATCTGCCGCTTATAGCTAGATAGGTAGCCCTTCTAACCCCGATATTCCTCCAACCGGTTAGAGGTGTTAGAGGCGGTATAAGACCCAATCTAGCACCTGTTATTGCGAGGGTAGCCCTTCTAGAGGCTACCACGTAGTCTACTATGTGGAGCAGCTCAACAGCTATTCCATATGCTGGGCCATTAAGGGCAACCACCACAGGCTTCTCCAGCATTGCTATACCCTCAAAAGCTCTTCTAGCTAGGCTGAAGATCTCTTCGACTCTTTTCATATCTGTAGCCTCTAAGATCTCCCTTAGATCTACCCCAGCTGAGAAATACTCACCATCACCCGTAATTACCAAACCTATTACCCCTCGATCCTTAGATATCCTCTGAACAAGATCTACAAACGCCCTGGAAGCCTCGGAGTTCCACGCATTCCTTCTCTCAACCCTGCTAATCCTAGCCCACATAACCCCAGAATCATCGACATCGCTCCTAACAGCTATATAGACCACCAACACTAGTTCCACATAGAAGCTATATTAGAACCTATGATTCTTATCCATATAGACATTCATCTCAACATTTAAGTTTCATGGCCATACCTAGGAAACATAAACATCCAACCATACACCCAGCTAACCCCCTCTGACCCCCCTAAAAAGCGGAGCTCCTGCCTATCTAGAGCTGTGTGGTTTAAGCTACATCCCCCCTTTAAAGGGTTTAGCCCTGCACCCAGCTTTAGATGTATTACCCTTATCCCTCTTGTCGAGGGACTGGGGTTATGGACTTTGTCATTGTCTCGGAGGTGTAGATTAGCTGTAGAGCGATCCCCCAAGATCCACTCATATAGCCATCATAATCGAGAATACCAGAGGATACAGAAGATTATAAATACTATTCCCGCCCTAGAAGGGCGGGGTTTCCACCGCTGGGGTCTCGGGCGATACCCCTCCTAGTAGGGTTAACTCTTTCTATGATCACCAGATTGGGAGTAATCTGTGGGGAGCTTCCCCCACCGAATCATCGAGGGCTTTAAGCCCTTAGAAATTGACCCCCAAGTCCTTAAAACCATATACCTCGTCACCAAAAACATCCACACCTCAAGACCCGAAAATCTACCTCGCCCTAAAGGACAAGGTTTGCCAACCCTATAATCTCGTATTTTCCTTTGCAGCTGACCTCCTCCCCGCCCTAAAGGGCGAGGCTTTCAGTTGTAATCCATGGTAGCCCTGGCAGCTATATACAGGGCTATATATCCTCTCCACCTCATTCTTATCCACCCTGCCTGGGAGCCTAACTATTATGGTGCATCCCTCCCCCCCTCATCAACACAGAGGATCCAACCAGCTAGAGACGGGATCAGAAAGCCAAGATCAATTCTAGCCAGCTGAAACCACCTCTCTTCAGCAAAACAGGTTATATCGGTTAGCCCATAGCCTCTCTTATGACTTCCTCCGCTGTTATCTCCCAGCTCCTCTTCTTAGCCATTGCCCTCAATGCGTAGTAGTATGCCGGGATCTGGAATGCATATCTCTCACCAATCCATGGTTCTCTGGGGAGCTCTGAGATTGGGGTGCCTATATTCATAATATATAGCTATGTTCCCCCTGAGGAGGTAGTCAAATACCTTGAACCTGCCCATAATATCAACCCTAGCCAGGATCCTCTCTACATTATCCCACACAAGACCCTCACCAAGATCTTTGATTGATCTGTCGATTATGTTTCCAAGCCTGTTGACAGTAGCCCTTACCCAGCCGAGGACCCCCATACTCCCAATAGATTCAAGCTCCTTAGGATTCCCCCCGGCTAGTCTCCAGAGGATCTCCAAAGCCTTTTCAGCACTTACCCCGAGCTCCCCTGCAACCCTGTGTTGAAGCCCTATCTGTTCTATGAGATCCTCAGAGGATTTCCTAGACAGGTTCCACATCAACGCCCAATTAACCTTGTTCCCAACCACCATCCAGACATCGCTTACAGTGGCATCACTCGTCAATATGATCAGCGATGCCTCTGAGCCTGCCTCAGCATATTCATCATTGATCCTAGAGACTAGGTTGGCCATCCTCTGAAGCCCTCTGTATTCCCCGAGGCCCTCTCCTCATCGGCAACCACGATCACCCTATCAGCTTTAATGGC